>Ga0302322_100000565_pt1 | contig 28542 bp, 26 predicted proteins | sample Fen_T0_2_FD_203757 | JGI IMG/M metagenome (GOLD analysis project Ga0302322, IMG submission 203757) | Peat permafrost microbial communities from Stordalen Mire near Abisko, Sweden - Fen_T0_2 | ecosystem: Environmental > Terrestrial > Soil > Wetlands > Permafrost | place: Sweden: Abisko...
CATCAGCGGCGTGATCTGGATCACCGGCGCGGCCAGCACACCGGCCAGCGCCGCCAGGCCCGCGCCGGCACCGTAGGTCAGCATCACCATCAGCGGCACGTTGATGCCGAAGGCCTGCACCAGCGCCGGGTTCTCGGTGCCGGCGCGCAGGTAGGCGCCCAGCCGCGTGCGCTCGATCGTGTACCAGGTGCCCAGGCAGACGCTGAGCGAGGCCACCACCACCCAGGCCCGGTAGTTGGGCAGCACCATGAAGCCCAGGTTGGTGGCGCCCTGCAGCGCCTCGGGCACGCTGTACTGCTGGCCCGACACGCCGAACTGGTCGCGGAAGATGCCCTCGGCGATCAGCGACAGGCCAAAGGTCAGCAGCAGGCCGTAGATCGGGTCGATCTTGTAGAGCTGCTTGAGCATGGTGCGCTCCACCGCCACGCCCATCGCCCCCACCACCAGCGGCGCGACGATCAGCGAGGCCCAGTAGTTGATGCCGAACTTCTCCAGCCCAATCCACGCCACATAGGCGCCCACCATGTAGAGCGCGCCATGGGCGAAGTTGACGATGCCCAGCAGCCCGAAGATCACCGCCAGGCCCAGGCTGAGCATGGCGTAGAACGAGCCGTTGACCAGGCCCAGCAGCAGCTGGCCCAGAAAGGCTTGCAGGGGTATTCCGAAGATCTCCATGGCGTCTCGCTGTGGCTTCTCAGTGCGGATAGCCGGGGATTGAACCCAGCGGCCGCCGCGGAACCGGCTTCGCCGGGCCGCTGGCGGTGCCCCCTTGAGGGGGAGCGCCGAAGGCGCTGCGGGGGTGAGCGACTATTTCCAGGTCGCGCACTTGGTCTCGGCCTTGGTGGTCCAGGCCGTCTCGCCCTTGAAGGTCTCGACCACGTTGTAGTAGTCCCAGGGCTCGGTGCTCTTGTCCGGGCTCTTCACCTGCATCAGGTACATGTCGTGGATCATGCTGCCGTCCTCACGGATGTAGCCGCCCTTGGTGAAGATGTCGTTGAACTTCATCTTCTTCATCTGCGCCAGCACCTTGTCGCTGTCATCCGAGCCCGCGGCCTTGACGGCGGCCAGGTACTGCACGGTGGCCGAGTAGTCGGCGGCCTGGATCGACGACGGCATGCGCTTGATCTTCTCGAAGAACTTGCGGCTCCAGGCGCGGGCATCGGCGTCCTTGTTCCAGTACCAGCTGTCGGTCAGGTACATGCCTTGCGTGGCCTTCAGGCCCAGCGAGTGGATGTCGTTGATGAACACCAGCAGGCCGGCCAGCTTCATCGTCTTGGTGATGCCGAACTCGTTGGCCGCCTTGATCGCGTTGATGGTGTCGCCACCGGCGTTGGCCAGGCCAAGAATCTGCGCCTTGCTGCCTTGGGCCTGCAGCAGAAAGCTGGAGAAATCGCTGGCCGACAGCGGGTGGCGCACCGAGCCCACCACGTTGCCGCCGGCGGCCTTGACCACGTTGGTGGTGTCGTTCTGCAGCGCGCTGCCGAAGGCGTAGTCGGCGGTCAGAAAATACCAGCTCTTGCCGCCGGCCTTGACCACGGCGTTGCCCGTGCCCTTGGCCAGGGCCACGGTGTCATAGGCCCAGTGCACGGTGTAGGGACTGCACTGCTCGTTGGTCAGCGCCGAGGTGGCACCGCCAATGCTGATGAACAGCTTCTTCTTCTCGGCCGCCACCTTGGCCATGGCCAGGTTGGTGCCCGAGTTGGTGCCGCCGATCAGCATGTCCACGCCCTGCTGGTCGAACCATTCGCGGGCCTTGCCGGCGGCCACGTCGGCCTTGTTCTGGTGGTCGGCCGACAGCACCTCGATCTTCTTGCCGTTGATGTTGCCACCGGCATCGGAGATGGCCATCTTGATGGCCTCGACGCCGGCCGGGCCGTCGATGTCGGAGTACAGGCCCGACATGTCGGTGATGATGCCGATCTTGATCGTGTCGCCCGAGATCTGGGCCTGGGCTGCGGGGGCACCGATCAGTGCCGCGGTGGCCAGCGCGCAGGCGCCGGCGAGCTTGTTGAGCTTGAACATCAGAGTCTCCTTGTGGGATGGGGTTCAGACAGGTGGGTGGACGGGGGTCAGACGCCCAGGTACTCGTGCAGCCGTTCCAGCCGCGATGGCAGTTCGGCCTGGCTGAACTGCTGGATCACCTCGCCATGCTCCATGACGAGGAAGCGGTCGGCCAGCGGCGCTGCAAAGCGGAAGTTCTGCTCGACCATCACGATGGTGTAGCCCTGCTTGCGCAGCGTCGTGACCATCTCGGCCAGCTTCTGCACGATCACCGGGGCCAGGCCCTCGGAGATCTCGTCCAGCAGCAGCAGCTTGGCGCCGGTGCGCAGGATGCGGGCCACGGCCAGCATCTGCTGCTCGCCGCCCGACAGCCGCGTACCCTGGCTGTTGGCCCGTTCCTTCAGGTTCGGGAACATGGTGTAGATCTGCTCGACGCTCATGCCGCCGGGCGCCAGCTGCGGCGGCAGCATCAGGTTCTCTTCGGCGCTGAGGCTGCTGAAGATGCCGCGCTCTTCGGGGCAGTAGCCCAGGCCCAGGCGGGCGATGCGGTGGGTGCTCATGCCCACCGTCTCCTGGCCCATCACCTGGATGGAGCCGGTGCGCTTGCCGATCAGGCCCATGATGGCGCGCATGGTGCTGGTGCGGCCCGCGCCGTTGCGGCCCAGCAGCGTCACCACCTCGCCTTCGTCGACGTGGAAGTTCACGCCGTGCAGCACATGGCTTTCGCCATACCAACCGTGCAGGTTGCTCACTTCAAGAAAACGCTTAGCCACGTCAGTTCTCCGTCGTCGCTGCTGCGAGGCTGTACACACGCGGGAACGCCAACCCAGCGGACGCCGCGGAACCGGCTCTGCCGGGCCGCTGGCGTGCCTTGCGGGCCGCGCCGGGCCTTGCAGCCCGGCCCTTCGCCAGGCGCGGGAGGTCCGCTGGACCTCCCGTGTCCGGGCTCAGCCCCCTTGAGGGGGCGCGCGAAGCGCGTAGGGGGTGGGCCATCAGTGTGCGCCTTGCAATTCGGTGTTCGCGCTGCCCATGTAGGCCTCGATCACCGCCGGGTTCTTGCTCACCTGCTCGTACGGGCCTTCTGCCAGCGTGGCCCCGCGCTGCAGCACGGTGATGGTGTCGGCGATGCTGGAGACCACGCTCATGTTGTGCTCCACCATCAGCACGGTGCGGCTGGCGGCCACGCGCTTGATCAGCTGGCGGATGCGGTCCACATCCTCCAGGCCCATGCCCTGGGTGGGCTCGTCCAGCAGCATCAGCTTGGGGTCCATGGCCAGCGTGGTGGCGATCTCCAGCGCCCGCTTGCGGCCGTAGCTCAGCTCCACCGCGGTGAGGCCGGCGTACTTCTCCAGGTCCACCTCGCGCAGCAGTGCCAGCGCCCGGCTGTTCAGCACGTCCAGGGCCTTCTCGGTCTGCCAGAAGCGGAACGAGTTGCCCATTTGCCGCTGCAGCGCCACGCGCACGTTCTCCAGCACGCTGAGGTGCGGAAACACCGCCGAGATCTGGAACGAGCGGATCACGCCGCGCCGGGCAATGTGGGCCGGTGCCTCGTGGGTGATGTCCTGGCCCTCGAACAGGATCTGGCCCCGCGTGGGCGTGAGGAACTTGGTCAGCAGGTTGAAGCAGGTGGTCTTGCCCGCGCCATTGGGCCCGATCAGCGCATGGATGGTGCCGCGCTTGACCGTGAGGTTGACCTTGCTGACCGCGACGAAGCCCTTGAACTCCTTGGTCAGCTCACGCGTCTCGAGAATGGTGTCTGCCGTCATGCGCCTTGCCTGCTGCTGCCGCGTCGCGGCTTGGATGAATCGGGAACCGCTGCCGCCGCGGCGGACGGCAGGTCGCCGCCCAGCCGGCGCGACAGCGCACGTGCCGTGTCCAGCACGCGCTGGCGCTGCTGGGCCACGTCGCCGTGGCCGAACATGGCCTTGTTCAGGCACACGCCCACGCCGGCCACCGGCTTGCCGGTGGCGTCAATCACTGGCGCGGCGATGCAATAGACGCCCAGGCGCACGCCCTCGTCGTCGATGCTGTAGCCACGGGCCCGGCTGTCGGCCAGCTCAGCCACCAGGGCCTCGGCGGTGCTCGGCCCGCGGTCGGTCATGCGGGCCAGTGCGCCCTGCCCCACCAGGCGCCGCACCACCGCCAGCTCGCTGTAGGCCAGCATCGCCTTGCCGGTGGCGGCGATGTGGGCCGGCAGGCGCATGCCCACCGAGAACGCCATGCCCAGCGGCCGCGAGCCATTGCGTGCGGCCAGGTAGATCACGTCGCTGCCGTCCAGCACCGACAAAACCACCGTCTCCTCGGGCGGCCGGTCCATGGCCTGCCAGACGGCGTCGAATTCGCGCGCCACATCGATGCTGGCCACATAGGCCTCGGCCAGGCTCATCACATGCGGGCCGATCATCAGCAGGCCATCGGCCTGGCGGCGCAGAAAGCCCAGCGTCAGCAAGGTGTTGCACAGGCCGTGCACGCTGCTGCGCGGCAGCGCCAGTTCAGCGGCCAGCTGCGACATGCCCATCGGCTGGCGGCGCCGGGCCAGCGTGTCCAGCACCGCCACCGCACGCACCACGGCCGGCACCAGCGGTGGCTCGGCGGCGGTGTGGGCGGGGGACAGGCGGTCGGCGTGCACAGGCAGTGGGCTGGGTGAGCGCGGTGGGTGAAGCGGTGGCGCAGCGGCTTGTGGCCGGCGCGGGCAGTCACGGGGGCGGCCGCAGCAAGACGGCCCGCTTGCTCGATCAACCTATTGAACAGTGTCCAATTGGCTGAACACCAGTCTAGGCGCTGAGCGCGCTCGCCAGCGTCGCTGGCCGCTGCATTCGGGTGTAAGTCCCCAGAGGGTTTTCCCGTGAGCCGGAGCAGGCAGGCTGGGCCTGCCGCGCCGACGCTTCAAACGGTCGCCATTGGGACGACACCGGGCCGCCATGACGCCACCGCAGTGGCCATCGAACCAACCCAGGCACCACACCGCCAGGGTGTGCGCCCGGACCGGGATGTGCCAATGCTGAGCGGCGACCAAGCCCCATGGCACCGGCGGCGGCAGCAGCAGCGGCGGCGTCAACCTGGCGCGCATGCTGCACGGCTGGCGCCGGCCCCGCCAGCGGTATTGGCCCTGAGAGCCGGCCGAACGACCGGCGTGGCCGGCGCGTGGCCCCGCCTACCAGCAGGCGGCCAGCGAGGCCGTGGCCCCCGGCGCCAGCGAGGCGGTGCCCAGCTGGTTGTAGCGGAAGGTGCCGCATGCGTCACTGGCCATCACGCCGCCCGGGGTGGCGGTGATGGTGAAGGCATCGGCGGTCTGCAGGGTGATGGCCAGCGTGTAGTAGCCGCCCGACGAGGTGCTGGCGTAGATGCCGCTGCTGCCCAGCGTGGCACCGGCATAGGTGCCGCGCTCGCTGTAGTAGCGCTCCAGCCGCTGGGCCAGTTCCACCAGCGCCTGCTTGCCGTCGCCGCGCCGGGCCTTGTTGACCTGGGCTGAGTAGGTGGGGTAGGCCACCGCCCCCAGCAGCGTCACCACCACCAGCGCGATGCAGATCTCGACCAGCGTGAAGCCGCGACGACGGCGGTGCAGGTGCCTGCTCATGGCTGTTGATCGATGTAGACCAGCACCACCGGGCGGCCCGGCTGGTCGCCGGGGGCGAGCGCAAAGCGGATGTGCTGGCCGGCACGCAGGGCGCGCAAGCCCTGGCTGACCAGGGTGCCGCCTTGCACCACCCGCAGGTTGGCGTCCACCGCCACCGGCTTGCCGCGCAGGCGCAGCTGGCGCTGTGCCAGGTCAACGGCCTCGATCACCGCCTGGGCCAGCTCGGGCCGGTCGGCATTGACCCCGTCCACCGGCGCGGCCACCACACTGCGGCGGCCCTGCATGGCCGTGCCGTTGGGGCCGGACACGGCCGTGGCCTGGGCCAGGGCGCAAGCCCCGGCCAGCGCGCCGGTCAGCAGCGCCCGGCGGGCCCGGGTCGTCAGATGTCGCATCATTTCAGTTGCTCCCAGGCCGCGCGGCCAGAGGTGTCGCGCTTGCCGGTCTCGCGCACCCGCACGATCGAGCCGGCCGAGGTGTTGATCAGCTTGTCGTCCAGCTTCTTGTCGCTGCTGCGCATGATGCTGGCGGCCGCCGGTACCGCGCCCACGCGCACCCCGCCGGCCATCGTGCCGCTGCTGCTGGCGGTGGCGCCCAGGTAGTCGGAGGCGTCCACCAGGTTGTCGCCATTGGTGTCCAGCGCCGGCGAGCGGTTGCCGGTGATCACGTCCAAGTCCATGATCCAGCCATCGCCACCGAACGAGCACACCGCCGTGCTGGGCACCAGGGTCGACACCACCACCCGGCCAAAGCGGATCGTGGCCTCGGCCACCACCCGCTCACCGCTGCTGGGCAGCGTCATCTTCCAGCCCTTTTTGCTGCTGTAGTAGCTGGCCAGCGAGATGGCGTTGTCACCGGTGATGGGGGTGTCGGTGGGTGGGCCCACGGCGTGGGTGGTCAGCCGGTAGGTGTTGCTGTCGGCGCCGGTGGCGGTGCTGACCACCGTCTGCGTCTGCAGATCGCTCAGCGCCACCGTGCTGCTGCCGTTGTCCCAAATGCCGTACAGCGCCTGCGTGCCGGTGGTGCCGTTGTCGGCGATGTCGATGTAGCGCCCGGTGCCAAAGGCCACCAGGTAGCCGCCCTTCGGGAAGCGCGTCACGCCCGGCCGCGCGGTGATGGCCTGGCCGCTGGATGCGGTGAACAGCGGCGTGGCCGTGCCGTTGGCCACCCGCCAGCTGCCGGGGCTGCTGCTGGAGAGGTCGAACTTCCACAGGTTGCCCTTCAGGTCGCCGGCATACACCAGGTCGGCCACACCGTTGTCGCTGCTGGAGACCGCGGTCACCGCCGACAAGCCATTGGGCGCGCCGCTGGTGCCCACGCCGGTGTCCACCTTGGTCACCGCACCGGTTTCCACGTCCACCAGCAGCAGCACGGCATGGCCGTTGGCGCTGTTGTAGCCATTGCCGACGATGGCGCGCCAGCGGCCGTCGCGGGTCTTGGTGATGATCGGGCGGCCAAAGATGTAACCCACGTCGCCATCGCTGTCGCCGACCTCCCAGCGCACCACGCGGGCGGCCTGGGCCTCGGTGAAGTAGGCCGGCGTGGTGACGTCCAGCGCGTACAGGCCGGGCGCCCCGGCATTCATGCCGGCCACCAGCAGGGTGTGCCAGGCACCGCCGTAGTACACGTCGCCCACGGCGGGCGAGCCGTCGGCCGAGTAGGCGTGCACGTAGGCGCTGCTGGTCAGACTGCTGAGCCGGTTGCGCACCGCATAGGGCACATAGGCAAACACCTCGGCGCCCGAGGCGGCGTTGAAGCCGTGCAGCATGCCGTCGTTGGCGCCCACGTAGATGATGGGCGCCAGGCCGGCGCGGCCGGCCGCGTAGGTGCTGTAGCGCCCCGCCTCCATCGTGTCGCGGTAGTCGCCGGTGGCGCCGCCCACATAGGCCGGGGCCGAATTGATGATGTCGCCCAGCACCGAGATCGCCCGGCTGCGGAACACCGGCGCGCTGCAGCCGCTGCAGTTGCGCTCTTCCAGCGCGGCATTGCCGCGCAGGTACTCCAGGCGCTGTGCGCCGTAGCTGTCGGCCACGCCGGTGCTGTCCTTGTTCAGCGCGGTGACCATCGCCAGGTCCATCTCGGTGGCGCCCGGGGCAGCCGCGCTGACTGGCCAGCGGAACGGCACTCCCCGGCTGCCCAGGGCCGCCGAGGGCTTGTAGGTGAGGATCTGGCGGCCGGTGTTCCAGTTCTGGCCGTTGATCACCTGGCCGGCGTCCCAGTCGGGCGTGCTGGCCGGCGAGCCGCTGGCCGTCAGCGGAAAGGCCAGCAACTGGCCCGACCAGTCGCCGCTGCTGAAGCGGCCCTGGTAGACCTTGGAGGTGGTGCTCCAGGAGCCCGAGTTCAGCGACACCGACGAGGCCGCGGCCGTGCGGGCAATGATGTCCACGCTGATGGCGCGGAAGGCGGCGCTCAGGGCTGCGCTGTCGCTGGCCAGGTAGGCCGAGTCCGTGCCGCCCAACGAGGCAAAGCGGTTGAGCGCCGCCACCGAGCTGGCATTGGCCACCGAGTCGCCCAGGCCGATGACGTAGGTCTGCACGTCGTAGCTCTTGCCGCCATAGCTGGTGCTGCGCAGCGCGGTGACGCGGCTGAACACGTCGCTGGCCGCCGTGCCAAAGCTCCACAGGCCGGTGGTGGTGCTGTAGGTGTTGGCCATCTCCGACAGGCTGTACATCGAGCCATCGGTCTTGCCCGTGGGGTTGCCGTCGGTGGCCAGCAGCACAAAGTTGCGCTGGCAGGTCTGGGTGATCGGGGCCGTGCCCGACAGGCTGCCGGAGAAGTAGTCCTTCACCGTGCCCAGCGTGCCCGCCAGCGGCGTGAAGACGGCCGCGTTCTTCAGCTCGCCCGAACTGCTGCTGTTGGTCTCGCTGGCCAGCAGCGTCATCAGGCTGTTGTAGTGCGTGCTGGAGTCGTCGGCCAGCGCCTCGTTGACCACGCCCTTGCCGGTGATGCTGCCGTTGTAGCCCCAGGCCCGGCGCAGCCAGAAGATGCGCGGGTAGTAGTTGCTGGTGCCGGGGTAGGTGCCGGGCAGGAAGCCGGCGTCGGTGGGTGTGAACGACAGGGTGCCAGCGCCGTTGTTGAACTTAGACGAATCCCAGCTGGCGCCGCCACTGCTGCGGTGGTTGTAGTAGCCGGTGTAGCTGGTGCTGCCACTGACGCCCAGGCCATACATCTGCGGGCCGATGTCGCTGTAGTACAGCACGTCGTTGATGCTGGGGTCGTCGCCGCTGCGGGCGTAGGTCAGGTAGTTGTAGCCATTGCCCGTCTCGGGGTTGGCCACGCAGCGCAGGCCGCCGTTGCTGGCCGAGATGCCACCCACGCAGTCGTTGGTGTAGAGCACCTCGGTCTCGCTGCCGAAGTAGTACGGGTAGGTGGTGTACAGGCTGGAGGACCGCAGCCCGAAGCTGGCCAGCCCCCACTGGAACGATGTGCGGTAACTGGTGATGGTGCTGCGCAGCACCGAGCGGGCGATGTTGCCGCGCGTGCTGGCGTCATCGCCGGCAATCAGCTTGCCGGCCATGGTGCCGTCCATCGACTGCGAGTTGTCCATCACCACCAGCACATTGGGCTTGACGGTGGTGCCCAGGAACAGCGGCGACTGGGCGAAGCTGACGCTCTGGGCCGGCGTCAGTGCCGGGCACATGGCCAGGCCCAGCAGCGCGGCCGCCGACACCATCCGGCGTGGGGGGAATTGCGGATGAGGGCTCATTGCTTGACGTAGACCGATTGAAGCATCACCTCGGTGGCCGAGCGCACGCCCGACGCACGCACCGTGATGCGGTAAGCGCGTGCCCGATCCACTGCCACGTTGGAGCAGCCACCGCCGACACAGGCGTCTTCGCCCGAGCGCGGTGGCAGGGTGGGCAGACGTTCGATGAAGTACCGCGGCTGGGTGGCCAGCGCGGTGTTGGCCGGCCCCAGCAGGGCCGGCGCCGCGGTGCGCGAGCCATAGGCCCTGGACTTGCTGGCCCAGTCGATGGTCTGCCACAGCGGTGCCGACGTCGGGCCGCTGGCGGTGTCCGACGGCGGGATGCACAGGCCGCCAGTGCAGTCCTCGGCGAAGACGCTGGCCGTGGTCAGGTTGTTCTCGATGTCGAGTTCGGCGTCACGCAGCGCGGCCTCCGCGGCCTGCAGGGCCACATTGCGGTCGCGCGCATTGCCGGCCATGCGTTCCTGCACGATGCTGCTGTTCATCGCGCCCAGCGCCAGGAACGACACCACCACGATCATCACCAGGATGACCATCAACGAGAAGCCGCGTGCGGCCCGGAAGGCGGGTTGGCGCATGGTCAGGGCACCGCGTTGCGCAAGGACACCACGGTGGACATCACCGCACGGCGACGCCGGTCGCTGGGGGTGTAGCTGGTGCCATTGAAGACATAGGTCTGGGCGATGGTGGCGGTCTGGCTGGTGTCACTGCCGCTGACCACCATCTCCACCCGCGCGCTGACCACCTGCGCCCAGTCGGTGACGGCCGCTGCGCTCTGCAGCCGGTCGGCACCACCGTCGCCATCGGTGTCCACGCCAAAGGTGATGGCCAGGCGCTCGACGCCGGTGACCAGTTCCTTGGTCGGCTCGGAGCCGTCGTATACCGGCAGGGTGTGCGACCACAGCGCCGTCTGCCCCGGCTGGCGCAGACTGGCGGCCAGAAAGTACACCACCGTCTGCAGCCGCCACACCCGCGCATCCTGGGCATAGACCCGGCTGAGGTTGGTGGTGGCCACACCCGGTGCGACGCCGCCCGCACCGGCCACGTGGGCGATGCTGCCCGACAGGCCCGGCGTGGCATTGGTGGCCTGCAGCACATCGGCACTGGCGCAATCGGCCACCATCAGCAGGTCGCCCAGCGCAAAGTTGGCGGTGGGCGTGATCGGCAAGGGGTCGGCCACCGAGGCCTGCTCGCCGATCAGCGACCAGCCCAGCCCCACCGGCTTGCGCACCACCAGCACGTCGCCGTCGGCCGATGGCGCCAGCGTGCTGGCCGGGGCGGCCAGGGCCGGGCTCCAGGCGCCGGCCGTGCTGCGCGAGCCCCAGATCGGCTGCGCGTAGTTGTAGGGCAGTGTCGCCGCCAGGTTCAGCGTGTTGCTGACATCGGGCGCGCCGCTGCTGCGGCAGCCGCGGAAACCCGACATGCGCAGATCGGCCGCGATGGTGTCCATCGCGAAGCGGCCGTTCTCCTGGATGCGGGCGCCCGACTCCTGGGACACAAAGGTGGTGCGGGTGCCCTGGTAGACCGCCCCCATCACCGCCATCAGGAACAGCCCGATGGCCATGCCCACCATCAGGTCGACCAGGGTCATGCCCTGCGGGCGCAGCGACGGTGGGCCTGCCACCGCGCGGTGGCACGGCGGGGCTTTGGTGGCGGTGATGGGCAGGGTCATGGCCGCACCGGCACCACCAGGCGCGACACCTCGCCGCGCTCGCTCCAGAACACCTTCACCGCGTACATGGTGCCGCTGCCGTCGCAACCCGGGGTGGCGGCTGCGCCGTCGTCCGGGCTGGCGTCCAGGCACACCACGCCGCTGCCGCCGGGCAGCTCGGCGGCCAGGGTGGCCGACCAGTTGCCATATTCCAGCTGGGCCATGGTGGTGGGCGAGCAGGCACTGCTGCTGCCGCAGCCCGGCGCCGTGCCCGGGCTGGTCAGGCTGTTGAACGCGCCAGCGGTGACGCCGCTGCGGTTGGCGCGCATGCGGTCGGCCATGTCATAGGCCAGCAGCGTGGCCTTGCTGCGCCACATCGCGCTGCTGTTGGACTGCAGGCCGCGCATCTGCAGCGCGGCGTAGGCCAGCGCGCACATCGACAGCAGCAGGATCGAGATCAGCGCCTCGATCATCGCAATGCCGCTGCGCGGCCGCGCAGGCCCGCTGTGGCGCACGGGGCGGACAGCGGCGCTCATGGGCAGCTGGTGGCGTTGGCCACGTCGGCGACGCCGCTGGGCGCCACGGTGATCAGGTAGCCCTTGCTGGTGCCACTGCGGCACAGCAGAAAGGTCTGCGCACTGCCGGCCATCAGCGCGCCGGTGGGCCGGAACCCCAGTGCCGTCGGCCCGCCCAGCGTCAGCTCGTTGCCCAGGGCGGCGTGGGCGCGCAGGCGCGGCTCGCTGCTGTCGGCCGTGCCGCTGCTGTCGTCGTCGCCCACCAGTTCCCAGCCGCCGGCGTATTCGTTGCCCGACGGGCCGCTGCCCACCCGGGTCAGGATCACCGGCAGGCCGCGCTTGGCGGCTTCGGTGCGGGCCATGGCCACGGCGCCGGCCAGATCGGACTTCAGCACCATCAGCTGGTTGCTGGCCGTGAAGTCGGCCATGCGCGGCGCCGCCAGCGACAGCATGACCACCGCCACGGCCATGACCACCAGCAGCTCCACCAGGGTGAAGCCATGCCGCAGGCCGGCCGGGCCGCGGCGCAAACAGGGAAGGTTCAGCAGGGGGGGGGACATCGCACAGCCTCGTTACCGGTGATATCGGCCGGCCGACCCCGGAACCTGAGGGCTGTGCTGGTAAGCAATTGCGTCAGCGGTGTGTCAACCACTGCGCCGGCCCGGGCCGGCTCGGTGTCAAGCCGGGTGCGCCAGTTCAGCCCCGCTCGTCCAGCGCCAGGCCGTCGAGGTGGGCGCTGTCGTTCCAACCCACCAGGCTGAAGCCCTGCGGCGTGTGCAGCAGCCGGTTGATGCTGGCATTGCCCAGCAACCAGCTGCGCGGCGCGTCCAGCGCAGCGTGGGTGGCGGCGCGGTACAGGCAGTCCAGCACGCCGCCGTGGCAGACCAGGGCGATGGTCTGGCCGGCATGGGCGGCGGCCACGCGCTGGGCCGTGGCCAGCACGCGCTGGTAGAACTGGTTCAGGCTCTCGCCGCCCGGGGCGGCAAAGTCGGGCTCGCGCCGGCGCCAGCGCGCCGACCACTCGGGCCAGCGCTGATCGATCTCGGCATAGGTGTGGCCCTCCATCTCGCCAAAGCCGCGCTCGCGCAGCCCGGGCTCGGGCGTCAACGCCAGGCCCAGCGGGGTGGCCAGCGCCTGGGCGGTGGTCCAGGCGCGGCCCAGGTCGCTGGCCACCACGGCCTGCAGGCCTTCGTCCTGCAGTGCCGCCGGCAGGCGGGCCGCCTGGCGCAGGCCGGTGTCGTTCAGCGGGATGTCGAGCTGGCCTTGCAGCCGGCTGTCGGCGTTCCAGGCGGTTTCGCCGTGGCGGATGGCCACGATGCGGGTGATCTGCTGATCCGGCATGGCCCGAGACCGGATCAAGCGCCGCGCAGACGGCGGTTCAGCGTGTAGGTGCCCGACAGCGTGGCCGCGTCCAGCACCCGGCCGGCCAGCGCCTCGCGCACCTGGGCGCCGGTGAAATCGCCGCTCACCGGCAAGCGCTCGACCGACAGCGCGTACAACGCAAACACATAGTGGTGCACCAGCGAGTCGTTGAACGGCGGAAACGGCCCGTCATAGCCGAAGTAGCGGCCCGCGCGCTCGGCGTCGGCGGCAAACCAGCCGGTGTAGTCGTTCAGGCCTTGGCGGCAGCCCAGGTCGGCCTGCGGGCCGGGCTTGCCGCGCGGCGTGAAGCCACGGCTCCACTGGCCCTCGGCCCACTGCGTGCTGCGGGGCGGGATGTCCACCAGCAGCCAGTGAAAGAAGTCCACCCGCGGCAGATCGGCCGGCACCTCGCGCCCGGGCTGGTTGACGTCGTCGGCCAGGCCGGGTACGTCGAAATCCTGGCACACCAGCACCAGCGAGCGCGCCGCCGCCGGCACGTCGCTCCAGGCCAGCGGCGGGCTCAGGTTGTCACCAAAGACCACGCCATCGCCGCGCAGGCGGCCGGCGGCAAATCGTTCCGGGATCGGCTCACCGTTGTCCCAGGCGCTGCTCCACAACTTCATCGGCGCAAACCCTTTTGACTCAATCCGTCAGACGCCCCACACCACCGGCTGGCCGGCGCCCTGCGAGCGCCGCAGCAGCTCCAGCATCGGCCACAGCCGCTGGCGCGGCGTGATGCCCTCGCGCGGGCCCAGGGCCTCGCCACGGGCCAGGGCCTCTTGCTCGGCCTGGGCGCGGGCGGCCTCGTCGGCGGCCACGGCCTGCTCGATGGCCTGCTGGGCGGCGGGCATGTCGGCGGGCTCGATGATGCCCTGGGCGGCCGGCTCGCGGCCCAGCACGCGCATCAGCGCGTCGCCGTTGGGGCCCAGCATGATCAGGTCGCCCGCGGCCTTGCTCTTGAACTTGTAGATCATCGCGCTGCTGCCGGTGTGGGATGGGCAACCATTGTGCCTCGCAGGGCCCTGGCGCGCTGCCCATGCGGCGCACGGCCTGCGCCGCCCGCTGGTCAGCGCTTGATCAGGCTCAGCCGCGGCCGCTGGCCACCGCCGCGGGCCGAAGCGCCACGCATGCGCTCTTCAAAGCTCAGCGCGTCCAGCGCCGGGGCGTACAGGAAGCCCTGGAACTCGTCGCAGCCGATCTCCAGCAGAAAGGCCCGCTGGCCCTCGGTTTCCACGCCCTCGGCAATCACCTTCATGTCCAGCGCCTTGGCCAGCTGGACGATGGCGCGCACGATGGCGGCGTCGCTGTCGTCGGCGGGCACGCCCTTGACGAAGCTGCGGTCGATCTTCAGCCGCTCGATCGGGAAGCGCTTGAGGTAGGACAGGCTGCTGTAGCCGGTGCCGAAGTCGTCGATGGCCAGCCGCACGCCCAGCTGGCTGAGCTGCGACAACCGGGCCAGCGCCTCGTCGGCATCGTGCACCAGGATCGATTCGGTCAGCTCCAGCTCCAGCAGCGCGCCGGGCAGCTGGTGCTCGGCCAGCACCTCGGCCACACGCTGGTTGAAGTCGGCCTGCTGGAACTGCAGCGCCGAGACATTGACCGACACCGGCACCGCCATGCCACCGTCGCGCCAGCGCGCCGCCTGCGACACGGCCTGGCCCAGCACCCAGTCGCCGATGGCGATGATGAAACCGCTTTCCTCGGCCACCGGGATGAACTGGGCCGGCGAGACCTCGCCCATCTCGGGGTCGCGCCAGCGGATCAAGGCCTCGGCACCGATGACGCGGCCGCTGACCAGGTCGATCTGTGGCTGGTAGTGCAGGCGGAAGCGGTGGCTGGCCAGGGCCTGGCGCATCGCGTGGTCCAGGCGCATGCGCTGGCGCAGGTCGGCGTCGGCCTGGGGCTGGTGGAAGCGGAAGCCCGATCGCCCGCCCTGCTTGGCGCGCTTCATCGCCGATTCGGCATGGCGCATCAGCATGTCGCCGTCACTGCCATCGGCCGGGAACAAGGCAATGCCCACGCTGCCGGTCAATGTGAACTGCAGGCCGTCGACGGCGCAGGGCACGGAGATGGCGTCCAGCGCGCGGCGCGCGGCCGCTTCGGCGCCACGGCCGTCGCTCTCGTGCACCAGCAGGGCAAACTGGTCGCCGCCCACGCGCGCCACCAGGTCGCCCTGGCGCACGCAGCCCTTCAGGCGCTCGGCGCAGTCCTGCAGCACATGGTCGCCCACGCCGTGGCCCAGGCTGTCGTTGATCTGCTTGAAGCGGTCGAGGTCCAGGATCAGCAGCGCCAGCGGGTCGTTGCGGCGGCGGGCCTGGCGCAGGGCCTCGGTCAGGGTGTCGCTGAACTGGCGGCGGTTGAACAGCCCGGTCAGCGCGTCGGTGGTGGACAAGGCCTCGATCTGCGCCCCGGCCTGCACCAGCGCCGTGGTGTCGCGGAAGGCCCAGACACGGCCGCAAGGCCGGCCCCGCTGGCACTGTGGCTGCGTCACCCGTTCGAGCACCTGGCCCGAGTGCAGCTCGATGCGCTCGCTGGCCTGCATCAGCGTGGCCTCGCTGATCGCGGCCAGCCGCCGGCTGTAGCCCTCGGGGTCGACGACGCTGCGGCGCATCCAGTCGTACACGGCGTCGTCCTGGCGCTGCGTCAGCAGGTCCTCGGGCAGGCCCCAGATCTGCGCGAAGCGGCGGTTGAAGGCGCGGATGCGGCCGGCCAGGTCGGTGACCAGGATGCCGTCACCGGTGCTCTCCAGCGTGGCCTGCAGCTCGCTCAGCAGCTGCTCGCGCTCTTCCTGCTCGCGCTGCTGGGCGCTGCGGTCCTGCACCAGCACCAGGTGGTGGGGGGCGGCGCCCTCGGCCGCGCCGGGCTCGGCCAGGCGCTGCACGCGGCGGGTCACCTGCACCAGGCGGCCGGTGGCGTCCACCAGCACGGTGTCGCTGTGCAGGCGCACGTCGTGGCCGGCGCGAAGGTCGTCCCAGAAGGCCAGGTCCTCGGGGGTGGCGATCAGGCTGTCGGCGCCCTGCCCTAGCACGCTGGCCTCGGTCTGGCCCAGCAGCGCCAAGGCCTCGGCGTTGACGGCGCAGACCGTCAAGCCCTGCGGCTCGACGATCCAGGCGGGCTCGCCCATGGCGGCCAGCATCGCGCGCCAGGCGGCCAGGGGCACGCCCGGCGGCGCAACGGCCGGCGGCGCCGCGGCGGTGAGGTCGATGGGCTTGGTCACGCGGCCAGCACCTGGGGCTCGGCCAGCGGGGCCACGGCCACCGGCTCGAAGAAGTACACCATGCGCGGGCGCGGCGACAGGTAGTCGCGCACGGGGGCCGGCAGCTGCGCGGTCTTGACGCTGCGGCGGATGCCCAGGTCGGGCATGGCGTCCAGGTTCAGCAGCAGCGCCTCGGCCACCGGCACCTGCAGATCGGCCACCAACACCCGTGGCTTCAGCGGCCGCGAAGAATTGCAACTGACGACGGTGGCGTAGCGGTCGTCGGTCAGCTGCACCAGCGAGCCCGGCGGGTAGACGCCCATCATGCGGATGAAGGCGTTGAGCATGGTCACGTCAAACTGGCTGCGGCACTGCGCAAAGATCATCGACAGCGCCTCGTGCGGCGTCAGCGCGGCGGCCGGCTGCAGCGGGTTGCACAGGTTGTCGTAGCGGTTGATCAGCGCCACGATGCGGGCACTGGCGCTCATCCGGTCCTGGCTCAGGCGCTGCGGGAAGCCGCTGCCGTCGGCCAGCTCGTGGTGCTGGGCGATGACCGACAGCGCCGCATCGCCCAGCCCCATGCGCCGACCGTGCAGCACGCCGTGGGCCACGTGGTCGCGGTACAGGGCCTGCTCGCTGGCCGACATCGGCACATCGGCATGGCGCACGCGCTCGGGCAGCTCCAGCTTGCCCACGTCGTGCATCAGCGCGCCCAGGCCCAGGTCCAGCATCTCGTGCTCGGCAAAGCCGAACACCCGCCCCATCAGCAGCGCGATGACAGTGACATTCAGCGCGTGGGCGGTGGCCGTGTCGCCGGCCGACTGCGACAGCACGCGCACGCACATCTCGCCGTCAACCATCAGTTTGTCCAGCAGGGCGCGGGTCAGGCCCTCGCAGACCGCGCGGGCGGCCTCGGGCTCGTCGGGCACGCGCTCAAAGGCTTCGCTGCAGGCGGCGCCTGCTTCGCCGTACTGCTGCTCGCAGCACTGCTGGGCCTGGCGCTGCGCCTGCATGGCCGCGCGGTGGGCACGCCGCTGCGCGGCCTGCTCGGCGCTCTCGTCGGCGGTGTGCGGCGGTGCCTCGTGGCCATCGGCAGCCGCTGCTGCGGCGCGGGTTGCCGCAGCGGCGGCGGCCTGGCCGCGCACCGCCGGCGCGGTGACCACCCGGCCATCGGCTTGAGCAGGCACCGTTGCCGCATGGCCGGGCGCGGCCTGCGCCGCGGCATGGCCGGGCGCGGCCTGCGCCGCGGCATCGCCGGGCGCGGCCTGCACTGCGGCACCGCCGGGCTCGGCTTCGGCGGCCTTGGCGGCCTCGTCCGCAGCGCGCTGGGCATCGGCTTCCGCCTGGGCCCATTGCTCGGGCGACCAGTCGCTGGGCACGGGCTGGTCGTTGAACAGGCTCTTCTCCGGGCTCCAGCGCACCGAGCTCAGGCCCAGGCCCTTGATGGTGCTGATCTGATCGGCCGACTGCAGCTGGAAACTCGACAACGCAAACGGGTGCGCCCACCAGCCGAGGTCGAGGTGGACGAACATCCCAACCCGCAATTCATCGATGGTGACTCTGGTGGACATGGAGCAACTTCCGCATGGGGCGCAGGTCAGACGACAACCCGCATGGCTGGGCTTTCGGCACGGCCTGCACCGAACTTGAACCTGCCCGCCGCGTGGCCCTGAACCGGGCGCCAGCCGCTGCGGCGCGCGCTGACACTGAAGGCCAGACTGTGTGCAGGCCGTCACGCCCGGCCGGCCCGCGGGCAGGCCACTCCTAGAATCAGCGCTCCTTCGTCAACGCCCACCCCCAGCCCGCACCATGACCCACGCCTTCATCTGCGACGCGATCCGCACCCCCTTCGGCCGTTACGGCGGCGCGCTCAGCAGCGTGCGCGCCGACGATCTGGGCGCGATCCCGATCAAGGCCCTGATGGCCCGCAACCCGGGCGTGGACTGGGCGGCGGTGGCCGACGTGCTGTACGGCTGCGCCAACCAGGCCGGCGAGGACAACCGCAACGTGGCCCGCATGAGCGCCCTGCTGGCCGGCCTGCCCATCGAGGTGCCCGGCGCCACCATCAACCGCCTGTGCGGCTCGGGCCTGGACGCCGTGGGCTCGGCCGCCCGCGCCATCAAGGCTGGCGAGGCCCAGCTGATGATCGCCGGCGGCGTCGAAAGCATGAGCCGCGCGCCGTTTGTGATGCCGAAGGCCGAGAGCGCCTTCAGCCGCGCCAACGCGGTGTACGACACCACCATCGGCTGGCGCTTCGTCAACAAGCTGATGAAGGCCCAGTACGGCGTGGATTCGATGCCCGAGACCGCTGAGAACGTGGCCCGCGACTTTGGCATAGCGCGCGAGGCCCAGGACCGCATGGCCCTGTCCAGCCAACGCAAGGCCGTGGCCGCGCAGCAGGCCGGCCACCTGGCGCGCGAGATCACGGCGGTGACGATCCCGCAGAAGAAGGGCGAGGCCGTGGTGGTGGACCAGGACGAGCACCCGCGCGCCACCAGCCTGGAGGCGCTGGCCAAGCTCAAGGGCGTGGTCATGCCCGAGGGCACGGTGACCGCCGGCAACGCCAGCGGCGTCAACGACGGCGCCTGCGCGCTGCTGCTGGCCAGCGAGGCCGCCGCCGCCCGCCACGGCCTGAGCCCGCGCGCCCGCGTGGTGGGCATGGCCACCGCCGGCGTGGCCCCGCGCATCATGGGCTTTGGCCCGGCGCCGGCGGTGCGCAAGGTGTTGGCGCTGACCGGCCTGAGCCTGGCGCAGATGGACGTGATTGAGCTGAACGAGGCCTTCGCGGCCCAGGGCCTGGCCGTGCTGCGTGACCTGGGCCTGGCCGACGACGACGCCCGGGTCAACGCCTGGGGCGGCGCCATTGCGCTGGGCCACCCGCTGGGCGCCAGCGGCGCCCGCCTGGCCACCACGGCGGTGAGCCAGCTGCACGCCCGTGGCGGCCGCTACGCGCTGTGCACCATGTGCATCGGCGTGGGCCAGGGCATCGCCGTGGTGCTCGAGCGGGTCTAAGCCGGCTCAGGCCCGGGCGCTTGCCCGGGCCGCGCTATCAAGGCGCCCGCTGAAGGCGCACGCTCATGGCGCCCGCTCAGGGCGCGCCGCTGCCCAACACCAGGCCTTCGCGGCGCGGGTCGGCGCCACCCACCAGCACCGGCGCGCCCTTCTGCTGCGTCTTGACGATGGTGCCGGTGCCGCTGGACTGCGCGGCCACGCTGACGGTGTGGCCCAGCGCGCGCAGGCCGATCACCAGCGGGTCGCTGGCGCCGCTGCTGGCGGCCAGCACATTGGGATGCTCGCCCCCGACCCCGGTGGTGACGCTGTTGCTGGCGCCGAAATTGACCATCGAGCTGGCCTGCTGCGCGTCCAGGTTCCAGTCCAGCACGCCCACCAGGGTCTTGGTGACGAACTGGATGATGCTGGCGCCGCCGGGTGAGCCGGTGCCCATCACGAAGTCACCGATCGAGCCATCGGCCGCCTTGGCGAACACCAGGGTGGGCGCCATCGAGCTGCGTGGGCGCTTCAGCGGCGCCACGCGGTTGGCGATCAGGCCGGCCGAATCGCTGGGCTGGAACGAGAAGTCGGTGAGCTGGTTGTTCAGCAAAAAGCCGCGCGTCATGCGGAACGAGCCCATCGAGCTTTCCACCGTGGTGGTCATGGTCACCACATTGCCCGCCTTGTCGACGATGGTCATGTGCGTCGTGCCATGGCCTTCGGTGGCGTGCACGCCCAGCGGCGTGGCGGTGGCAAACACACCGGCGGTGGCCGTGCCCATGCTCTTGTCGAAGCGGATCAGGTTGGCGCGGCTGCGCAGGTAGTCCTTGTCCAGCAGCGCCGCCGTGCTGCCACCGGGCAAGGCCACGAAGTCGGTGTCGGCCACGTACTTGTTGCGGTCGGCGTAGGCCAGGCGCTCGGCCTCGCTGACCAGGTGCACACCCATCACGCTGGGCTTGCCGCCCTCGCCGTCCACCGCGCTGGGGGCCAGGCCGGGCAGGTAGTAGTTCTCCAGGATGCCCAGGGTCTGCGCCACCGCGATGCCGCCCGAGGACGGCGGCGGCATGCCGCACACCCAGTAGGCGCGGTAGGTGGTGCACACCGCGGCGCGCTTGACGGCGGTGTAGGCGGCCAGGTCGCTGACCTCGGTCAGGCCCGGGGTCAGCGGCGTGGCCGTGGGCCCGCTGCCCACGCTGGCCTTGATCTTGGCGACGATGGCCGCGGCGATGTCGCCGCTGTAGAGCGCGTCGGCCCCGCCGCTGGCCAGGGCCTTCAGCGTGTCGGCATAGGCCGGGTTCTTCAGCACCGTGCCCAGGGGCTTGGCCACGTAGTCGGGCGCGGCGCCGTAGTACAGCGCCGTGGCGTCGGCGTCCACCAGCAGGCTGGCGCGGTTCAGGCTGATGGCATCGGCCAGGCGGCCGCTGATCTTGAAGCCGTCGGTGGCCAGGCCGATGGCGTTGCCGAACAAGTCCTTCCACGGCAGGCTGCCGTGGTTCTGGTGGGCCAGGCCCAGCATGCGCACGGCGCCGGGCGTGCCCACCGAGCGGCCGCTGGCGCGCACACCGTTGAAGGCCGCGCTGTCGGTGGTGGCGCTGGCCGGTGCCGGCAAGGGGTAGGCGGTGTTGCTGGCGCTGATGTAGCGCAGGTAGTCGGGCGTGGCCGCTGCCGGGGCCTGCTCGCGGCCATCGTAGGCGGCAACGGCCTTGGTCTTGGCGTCGTAGTGCAGCATGAAGGCGCCGCCACCCAGCCCCGAGGACTGCGGCTCCACCAGCCCCAGCACGGCCTGCACGGCCACGGCGGCGTCCACCGCGCTGCCGCCCTTCTTCAGCACCTCGCAGCCGGCCTGCGAGGCCAGCGGGTTGGCTGTGACCACCATGTAGCTCTTGGCCGACACCGGCTTGGCGCCCAGCTTGTAGCCGGAGGACGGCTCGGGGATGGCCGGATCGCCCGGCAGGCCCGAGCCCACGGTGACCGCGCCGCTGCTGGTGACCTGGGCGCAGGCCGTGTCGGCCGGCAGCACCACGTCGGCATCGCTGCCGCCGCAGCCGGCCAGCGCCAGCGCGCTGCTGGCCAGGGCCAGGCCCAGCCAGGGCTGCAGGCCGGCCATCGGGTGAAGGGATCGGGGTTCTGGCATGAAAGCGTCCTTGCGGCTGTGAAGGTGTGGACCGCCAGGCACGCAAGTGCCACGCCAACCCGGTGTCAGCGGCACCTGCAAGCGGCATCGGCCCCAATCCATTAGCGGAGCGGACGGGCCGGCTGTCAATCGGCGCTCATCCCAGGGCGCGGAAGGGCTGCGGCGCTCAGCCCACCACGCCTGTTGCGCAGGTGCGCCGGCCCGGCTCAGCGCGGGTGCTCAGGCATCGCGCGCCGTGGCCGACGGCAGCTCGCCGAACAAGCGGCGGTAGTCGGACGCAAAGCGGCCCAAATGCCAGATGCCCCAGCGTGCGGCGATGTCGCCCTGGGCCTGATGGGGAAACTGCCGGATCTCGCGCCGCACCTGGTGCAGGCGCAGGTTGCGCAAATAGGCCATCGGCGTCATGCCAAAGACCTCGTTGAAGCAGTACTGCAGCACGCGGCTGTGCACACCGGCGGCCTCGCAGAGGTCGACCACCGTGATCGGCTCGCCGGCATGCTCGCGCATGTAGGCCACGGCCCGGTCCACCGTGCGTCGGTGCTGGGCCACGCTGCGCGGCAGGTCTTGCTGAGCGCTGAACATGCCGCCCAGTGCGCTGACGAAGCCTGACAGCAGCGTGTTGCGAAACGCGGCCATCGCGTTGCCATGGCCCAGCGCGGCCTGGTCGCTGCTGAGGGACCGCACCACCGAGCGCAGGCCCTCACGCAGGTGCTGCGAGACCAAGGCCGGCAGCAGCACCGCCCCCTGGGCCAGCGCCACCGCCACCGCGGCCTCGCACTCGAAGACCCCGGCGTAGCGCACCACGTCTTCCAGCGCCACCGCCAGCGCTGCGATGCTGAGCGTGCGCGGCGTGCGGAAGTCCAGCGGCCGCTCACCGCTCAGCGCCAGCATGGTGTGGTCGTCGATGGCCCGCCCGCCCAGCCAGCCCGTGCCTTCGGTGGCCAGCGGCAGCGCCAGCACCACCCGACCCGCCGGCGGGCTGCCGGACTGGTGCATCAGCTGGTTGGACTCCTCGACGAAGAAGTCCATGCCCTTCATCGAGCACCACAGCACCGAGCCCTCGTAAGCGCCTGGGCTCAGTTGCTGGTACTCCTGCTCCCAGCCGGCGAGGCTGACGGCCTGCTCGTCCACATCGCGCAGGCGCAGCTGCGAGATGGCGGGCGGTTCAGGTGAGGGCGGGGCGGCGGCCAACATGGTGCGTTTTTTCGGAATCCGGATATTGACGACAAACACAGGTCAGCAATCTTCGGGCCTACCCGGATTGCCGGAAGGTCCCCAGGCACGCCACCGCACCGGCCTGGTACAGGCCGGCCACGCTGCGCTCGGGTCCGGACCGCCGGCGCCCGGACATGCACCGAGTCGGGCAGGCCCGTCCTGTCCCGGTGCAGCGCACACGTCGGCGCGGCGGTGACGGCCGCGGCCAAGTTTTCGGTTTGCGGCTAACGCCCGGGCACCGCTGCTCCCTAGAGTGCAGGCATTCGTTCCCCCCCTCTTCACGGACACGACATGCACTCAGGAGGCACAGCGTGCTGAACTCGCAGCGAAGGACCCGTTCGACCGGTTGGACCCATTGGACCCGAGGCGCCGGCCTGGCCCTGGCCGTGGGGGTCACGGCCGGCCTGGCCCATGCCGAACTGCCGGTGGAGCAGCCGGTGGTGGCCACACTGGCGCCGGCCACGCCCTACCGGCTGTACCTGTCGGACATGGTCATCTCGCACTTCGTCGACGGCAAGCTGATGCTGATCGACGGCGCGACGATGAAGGTGCAAGGCCATGTGGCCCTGGGCATGGCCGGCCATGCCACCTTGTCGCCGGACCGCTCGGAGATCTACGTCGCGACCGCGTACTTCACCAAGCTCAACCGGGGCGAACGCGTCGCCGAGCTGGATGTCTACGACGCCCAGACCTTGAAGCTCAAGGCCGAGATCGCGGTGCCCAACAAGCACTCGCAGTCGATGCCTTACCGCGGGGCGGTGCGCAGCTCGGCCGACGGCCGCTTCATCTTTCTGCAAAACGCCACGCCCGCCCAGTCGGTGACCGTGGTCGATCGGCAGGCCGAGAAGTTCGTCACCGAGGTCGCCACACCGGGCTGCTGGATGATTTACCCGGCGCAGTCCGTGCCCAACCGGTTTGCCACCCTGTGCGGCGACGGCACCATGCTGACCGTCACGCTGGACGCACAAGGTCAGGTGGCCGAGCGGCACAAGAGTGCGAAGTTCTTCGACGCCGACGCCGACGCCTTGTTTGTGGCCGGCGAGCAGGACGGTGACCGCTACACCTTTGTCTCCTTCCTCGGCGACGTGCAGGTGGTGGACGTGGGCGGCCCCCAGGCCCAGCCGCAGCCCCGCTGGTCGCTGTTGAACCCGGCCGATCGCCGGGCCGGCTGGCGCCCGGGCGGCTACCAGCCGCTGAGCCTGCAAGTGGCCAGCGGCCGGCTGTATGTGGCCATGCACCCGCAGGGCAAGGAAGGCAGCCACAAGGCGCCGGCACGCGAGATCTGGGCCTTCGACCTGGCCAGCCAGGCCCGCGTGGCCCGCCTGCCCGGGCACCAGGCCACCGCCATCGCCACCAGCCGGGGCGAGGCACCGCGGCTGTTCGCGCTGGCCACCGAGAGCGGCGTCATCACCGCCTATGCGCTGGGCGCCAAGCCGCGCAAGCTGCAAACCAGCACGCCGTTCGCCGAATTCGGCACCCAACTGGACGCGCAGTGATGGCCCCGCCCCTGCTGTCGTTCCAGCCCTGGCCGGTGGACCCGGTGCTGGCCCATGCGTTGGCCGCCGCGCTGGCGGTGGTCTTGCTGCTGGGCGCCTGGGCCAAGTGGCGTGACCTGGACGGCTTTCGCCACAGCGTGGCCGCCTACCAGCTGCTGCCCGCGGCCTTGCTGCCGGCCTTTGGCCTGCTGTTGCCGCTGTGGGAGCTGGGCTGCGGCCTGGCCGTGCTGCTGGCGCCATCGGCCGCCCTGACCGGCCCGGCCACCGCCGTGCTGCTGCTGACGGTGACCGGTGCGATCGGCGTGAACCTGCTGCGCGGCCACCGCGACATCGGTTGCGGCTGCAGCGGCCTGACCAGCCAGGCCACCGAGCCCCGGCTGAGCTGGCCGCTGGTGGTGCGCAACGCGCTGCTGCTGCTGGCCATGGCCGGGGCCACCGGCGCCACCCGCGACCGCCCGCTGTTCTGGATCGACAACCTCAGCGTCGCAGGCACCACGCTGGCGCTGCTGGGCCTGTACGCCGCGGCCCACCAACTGCTCACCCACCACCCCCGCCTGATGACCATCAAGAGGTCCTGACATGAACGACGCCCTGCTCATTTCCAACACCCTGCTGTGGGTCATCGTGCTGGCCCTGGTGCTGGTGGTGTTTGCCCTGACACGCCAGATCGGCATCCTCTACGAGCGTGTGGCCCCCATGGGCGCGCTGATGCTGGACCAAGGCCCGAAGGTGGGCGACCTGTCGCCCGCCTTCACGCTGGAGACCTTGTCCGGCAGCCGCCAGCCGGTGGGCCTGACCGGCAACGGCCGCAGCCAGCTGCTGTTCTTTCTGTCGCCCACCTGCCCGGTGTGCAAGAAGCTGCTGCCCATCCTGAAGTCCATCAGCCACAGCGAATCAGGCTGGCTGGACCTGGTCTTCGCCAGCGATGGCGACCGCCCCGAGCACGTCGAGTTCCGCCGCAAGGCCGGCCTGACGGCGTTTCCGTACGTGCTGTCCACCGAACTGGGCATGGCCTTCAAGGTGGGCCGCCTGCCCTACGCGGTGCTGATCGGTGAAGACGGCCGGGTGCGGGCCAAGGGCCTGGTCAATTCCCGCGAGCAGGTGGAGAGCCTGTTCGAGGCCAAGGAGCGGGGCGTGGCCTCGATCCAGGCCTTTCTCGACCCGGCCACCTGAACCCACACGGAGCCCGATACATGAACTGGTTTGACCGCTTTTTCGAGCGCCGCAGCCGGGGCGCGGCGATGAACCTGTCGCGCCGCAGCGCCGTTACCCGCGCCGGCAAGCTGGTGCTGGGCTCGGCCTTCGCCCTGCCGGTGCTGCCCTTTGACCGCGTGGGCCGGGCCCAGGCCGCCAAGCCCGACAAGCGCCAGGACGACACCGCCTGCGAGTACTGGCGCTACTGCGCACTGGACGGCTTTCTCTGCACCTGCTGCGGCGGCACGATCTCGGCCTGCCCGCCGGGCACCGAGGTGTCCAAGGTCACCTGGGTGGGCACCTGCCACAACCCCCAGGACGGCAAGGACTACCTGATCTCCTACAACGACTGCTGCGGCGCCACCACCTGCAACCGCTGCGGCTGCAATGGCAACGAGCGCGAGCGACCGGGCTACCGCATGGGCGTGCACAACGACATCAACTGGTGCATGGCCAACAGCTCCAACACCTACCACTGCACGGTGGCGGCCATCGTCGGCACCGGCGACGCCCGGGGTTGACCATGTGGCGCAGCAGCTTGCTGGCCGGGCTGACCGGACTGGCGTTCACCAGCACGGCCACCCTGGCCGCCGACGGCGCCGCCCTGTTCGGCAGCCACTGCCAGGCCTGCCACCAGGCGGGCGGCGAAGGTGCCTCGGGCATCGCCCCGCCGCTGGCCGGCACCCTGGGCAAACGGGCGGCCACCGCCGAAGGCCTGGCCCAGCTGGCCAGCACCTTGGTGGCCGGCTTGAGCGGGCCCATCACCGTGCGGGGCGAGCGCTACAACGGCAACATGCCGGCCTTTGCGGCAACGCTCAGCGACGAGCAGCTGGCCGCGCTGCTGAACCATGTGCTGGCGGCCTTCAATGCCTCGCCGGTGCGTGTGGAGGCCGCGCTGTTTGCCGCCGCGCGCCAGCGCCCGGCCCAGCCGGCCCAGCTGCGCCAGCAGCGCGAGCGTCTGCTGACGCAAACCGGGGAGTAAGGCCGTGCGCAGCAGTTGGCAGACCGCGGCCGCGGTGATCCTGCAGATGGGGCTGGCCTGGCCGGCTGCGGCGGACCCCGGCGACGCCCAGGCCCGCATGCACTACCTGCTGCACTGCAGCGGTTGCCACCAGAGCGACGGCAGCGGCAGCGTGAGCAACGGCATCCCGCGCATGCAAGGCCAGGTGGGCCACTTTCTGCGCCTGCCCGAGGGCCGCGACTTCCTGGTCCAGGTGCCGGGCACCTCGCAGTCGTCGCTGAACGACGCCGACGTGGCCCGCCTGCTGAACTGGCTGGTGCGCAGCCTCAGCCGCGAGCAGGTGCCGGCCGACTTTCAGCCCTACACCACGGGCGAGGTGAGCCGGCTGCGGGCGCAACCGCTCAGCGATGCGCCCGCGGTGCGCCAGCGCGTGGTGCACCAGCTGCAGGCCCAGGGCTTCAAGCTCGATTGATCAACGGATGGAGGACCGACCCATGAAGCGCATGCACCACCCCCTGACCTGCCTGGCCGCCGCTGCGGCCCTGGCGGCCACCGCCCTGTCGACCCAGGCCGCCGTGGGCGCCGCCGATGCCGCCAAGCTGGGCAAGGAGCTGACGCCCAGCGGCGCCGAGCGCGCCGGCAACAAGGACGGCAGCATCCCCGAATGGAAGGGCGGCACGCCGCGCGGCAAGCACAAGCTCGGCGATCCGCGCGTCGACCCCTACGCGGCCGACAAGCCGCTCTACACGGTGGACGCCGGCAATGTCGACAAGTACAAGGACAAGCTCAGCGCGGGCCAGATCGAGCTGCTGAAGACGCGCAAGGGCTACCGGCTCGACGTCTACCCCACGCACCGCAGCTGCGGCTACCCGGATGCGGTCAACGAGCGCAGCGCGCAGAACGCCACGCTGGCCAAGCTCAGCGCCGACGGCAAGGACAACCTGGTGGCGGCAGTGGGCGGCGGCTTCCCGTTCCCGATCCCGCAGAACGGGGCCGAGGCGGTGTGGAACCACCGCCTGCGCTGGCAGGGCGAGGGCCGCATCGAGCACTACCAGACCAACTTCATCAACCCCGACGGCAGCTTCTACGGCCTGGCCCAAGAGCAGACCACCTGGACGCCCTTTGCGTCGACCAAGGTCAAGTCGCCCGACGAGGTGGGCGGCGCACAGATGAAGCTGCTGAACGTGGCCACCGCGCCGGCCTCGCGCGTGGGCGAGGTGATCCTGGCGCACTACTACCTGGGCAGCCGCAGCACCGATGCCTGGATGTACTTCCCCGGTCAGCGCCGCGTGCGCCGGCTGCCGGCGTTCGACTACGACAACCCGATCCCCGGCTACGAGAACCTGGAGACCGCCGACCAGTACCCGATGTTTGCCGGCGCGCTGGACCGCTACGACTGGAAGCTGGTGGGCAAGCAGGAGCTGATCGTGCCCTACAACAGCTTCAAGTTCGTGGCCAAGCGCAAGCTCAGCGAGGTCTACCAGGGCCAGTACCCGAACCGCGACCTGATGCGCTACGAGCTGCACCGGGTGTGGAAGGTCGAGGCCACGGTGAAGGCCGGCATGCGCCACATGTTCGCCAAGCGCAGCTTCTACCTCGACGAGGACAGCTGGATGCTGCTGGAGGCCGACCAGTACGACGCCCAGGGCAAGCTCTGGCGGGTGATGGAGGCCTCGATCTACCCCGCGGTGGAACTGGGCGCCTGCGTCAGCCAGGAGTTCATGAGCTGGGACCTGACGGTCAACCGCTACCTGGCCGAGAACGCCACCCAAGAGGCCAAGCCCACCGACTGGCTGGCCGGCGAGGCCGGGCGCATCGACCCCAAGCGCTTCGAGTCCGACGAACTGCGCCGCGCCGGCGAACGCTGAAACCCACCGCCCGCTGCCACTGCCGCTGCCCCAGACGATCCCGAGCCCGAGGAGAGCCGACCATGAAGACCCCCCGCTTTCGCCGCCTTCAGCGCGCCAGGCCGTCGCTGGCCATCGCCAGCCTGCTGGCCAGCCTGGCCATGCCGACGGCCCATGCCGTCAAGTTCGAGCTCGGCGACGGCCTGAGCGGCAGCTTCGACAGCACGCTCAGCCTGGGCCTGCAACGCCGCATGAGCGCGCCAGATTCGGGCATGGTCGGGCGCGACTCGGGCGGCAGCATCGGCGTGGACGGCCCGCTGGGCAGCCTGGTCAATGGCCCGGGCATGGCCGGCACGGCCAACCCCGATTTCAACTACAGCAACGTGGACGACGGCAACCTCAACTACCGCAAGGGCGACATCGTCTCGGCGGTGGTCAAGGGCACGCACGAGCTGTTCATCAAGCAGCAGGGTGGCTGGTCGGCGCTGGGCCGCTTCACCTGGTCGTCCGACATGAAGGCCACCGACACCCGCCGCACGCCGCTGGACGACGACGCCAAGAAGGCCTTGCGCCAGAACGTCTCGCTGCTCGATCTGTGGGTCTCCAAGGACCTGCACCTGGGCGACAACGCGGCCAAGCTCAAGCTCGGCAACCAGGTGGTGAACTGGGGCGAGGACATCTTCATCATCGGCGGCGTCA
>Ga0302322_100000566_pt1 | contig 28421 bp, 19 predicted proteins | sample Fen_T0_2_FD_203757 | JGI IMG/M metagenome (GOLD analysis project Ga0302322, IMG submission 203757) | Peat permafrost microbial communities from Stordalen Mire near Abisko, Sweden - Fen_T0_2 | ecosystem: Environmental > Terrestrial > Soil > Wetlands > Permafrost | place: Sweden: Abisko...
ATGTAAATTTGGCGAAACGAACCCAAATTGAATTATATGTAAGCACTTATAAATATGTATGATGTGACAAATTCAGCGTTTTTTAACCTGTCAAAACGAACCCAAAACGAACCCAAACGAACCCAAAACGAAGCCAATTCGAACCCAAATAAACCCAAATAAACCCAATTTATCCATACTTGTGGGGTTGAATTTGTCCCCCTGGCGGTCGTTTCAGGCCTCGTTTTGCGTGCTACGGGGCCGACCATTTCCAGCGGGATGGTCATTTTTGACCAACTTCGGGCGCATTCGTTTGCGTTGGTGGTCGCGCGCCCCAGTTTCAATGGCGCCGCTGCTTGGGCTCAAAATGAACACGATGCCAAGGTGCGCCCCGGGGAAGGCGCGTGTATTCGGTTCAGGGAGCACTATTGGGCCGGTTTCAACGTGCAAGCCGAAACGACCTTTCCGTGGCAGCCCAAGTTGCGTTGCGTAATAGAGTTGTATCCGCAAGCATGCCGTGCTCCATTCGCGGCCAACGCTGGCCACGCGATTCAATCAATGTAAACCAAGCGACGGGAGCCGAGGCTCACGCCAGCTTGCCGTAGCGGCGGATTTCCGGCCAGAGCCACGCCACAATCAGCACCACCGCGAGCGTGCCAAAGCCGCCAAACACCACCGATAAGATGGTTCCGGTCGCAATGCTGTGTGCCATCGCGGGGCCGAACAGTTGTGCGCTGAAGCCCGATTCCGCCCCGCCGAGTTCGTTGGAGGTGCCGATGAACAGGCTGTTCACTGCGGAGACCCGGCCGCGTTTGTCATCGGGCGTCAAAATCTGCACGAGGGTCTGGCGCACGATCACGCTCACATTGTCCACCGCGCCGCAAATTGCCAGCAGCCCGAACGCCAGCCAGAACCACACCGCGTCCGACACGGGGAGCCACCGGCCCAGGCACTGGTTGTTGACCAACCCGAACAGGATGGTGGCGACACCGAAAATGGCCACACACCCGAGCATGGCACGCCCGGCTTTTTGCAGCGGCGGCCGGTGGGCGATGATGAACATGCAGATGACCGCTCCGACTGGAATTGCGGCGCGCAGCAGGCCCAGGCCCACGCCATCCGCCCCGCTGTGCAGGGGAATGATGTCGCCCGCGAAAATCGGCAGCAGCGTGACCGAGCCGCCCAGCAGCACGGCAAACATGTCCAGCGTGAGGGTGCCCAGAATGATTTTGTTCTGGTACACAAACTTGAAGCCGGTCACGAGCGTCCTGAGCGAGGTGGGTTCGCGCGGCGGTGCCTTGTGTTCGTGGCGGATGCCGGTGATGAGCACAAAACAGACGAGGCCTGCGAGGACGTTAAGCGCATACACCAGCCAGGCGCCATGCGTGAGCCAGATGATCACCCCCGCCAGCGAGGGACCGAGCACGCACGAAAGCTGAAAGGCGCCGCTGTTGAAGGTGATGGCGCGCGGCAGTTCTTCCCGCGAGACCAGTCCCGTCACGAAGGCCGCGCTTGCAGGCCACAGGAAGGTCCGCGCCACGCCGATCATGACGATCAGCGAGTAGGCGAAGAGTTGAAAGGTTCCGACGTTCTGATCCAGGTCAATGAACGCCGAGGAGAGCGTCAGGCCCAGGCTCGCAATGGCGAGCGCCAAGGTGCCGCCGAGAATGATGCTCTTGCGGTTGCGCCGGTCCGCGAGATGGCCCGCCGGCAGCGTGCAGATGATCATGGGAATCATCAGCGACAGGCCCACGAACCCCAGCGCCATGCCCGAATGCGCCCGGCGGTACAGCTCCCAGTCCAGCGCGGTGACGAGCATCTGCATGCCGATCGCGGCAATAAAGCGGGTGATGAGGTAGCGGCTGAAATCCGCGTTGCGGAGCACCGCATAAGGGCGAATCTCCGCAGCGTTGTTTTCGGTTGGCGCGTTTGAGGACATGAAACGTGGCGGGTAATCTACTGCAAAAACGCCGCCGGTCTAGTTTTCCTGAAGAGATGCCGGGGTTTCGCCGCTTTCGGCGCGGCTCCCGTTATGCGACGATGAGGGCGATGAACGATCAGGATGATCCCAACCGGAAATACCGCTGGCCCTGGCTGGTGGCGGCGGCCGTGCTGCTGGCCATCGTGCTGGCGGTGGCGTGGGTGGCGTTCGCCGTCAGGAAAGTGGAGCTGCAGCGCGAGGGCCGGACGCCGCTGCCGAACAGCGCGCCGCTGCGGTGAGGTATGGCTGAACTATTTCGCCTTCACCGTCACCGTCACAATACCAAGGTTTATGGGGTCGCTGGACTGGTTGTCCGCAGGGGCGGGCACAATGATTTCTTGGTGAACCCAGGCGAGCATTGGTCCATCTGGTTGGGGGAATTCACCGGCCACAATGGGCTGGCTTGAAAGCGAGGCGTTCAAGGTATAGGTGCCAGCGGGGACATCTTCGGCCGTAAAACTGCCATTCGCGACGACGGTCAGAGGGTAATTGCGGGCAGCGCGGGAGATGGCCATGCCCGCCTCGCTGTTATAATAGGCTGCGATCCATTTTTGGCGGGCTTCGCCTTTGAGTTCAGGCGGTACGGGCGGTGGTTGATGGGGCGTGGCGATGTTGGCATTCCGGGTTTGGGTGGCCCAGTTTATTGGGCGACTGGGGTCGGATAAAACGAATTGTCCGGTCACGGTGCTGCCGGTGCCGCCGATTTGAACCGGCAGGGTTTCGCCGGGCTGGATTTTTACGGGCGTCTGATGGGTCCAGGAAAGGTTCATGCCGGGAAACAGATATAACTCAAAATCGCCGGGGGGCAGTTGTTCAAACACGAAATTTCCCTGGGCATCGGTATCGGCCGACACATCCACGCGGAAGGTGCCGTGTGCGTAGGGGCTTAACTGGCTCATGAGGTTTATCTGCCGGTGATCATTTTTCCCGCTGCGCAAGGTTAAGGTGCCCTCGATGCGTCCCCATGGCTGGAGTTGAACGATCACGCGGTGATCCGGTTGGTCGAGTTTCAGCTCGGAAAATCCCTGGGGGTGGATGGCGATGACGGACCTTGGGGCCGGATCAACGGGGAAAGCGAAGTGGCCGCTGGCATCCGCGGTCGTGAGGATGGAATCATGGCGGTCGAGAAATTTTCCAACGCCGAGCCGGACGGTTTTTTCAGCGGTGCTTAAAGCGACTTGCGCTCCCGCCGCCGGGGAACCGTCTGGCAGCAACACGGTGCCCTGTACGGCGTCGGACGGCTTTTGCGGTTTCAGACTGATATTGCATATCTGCTGGTCCTGGTTGAGTGACAGCGGCTCGGAGGTGTCGGGCGCATACCCTTCCGCTTCAAAATGCGCTTGTAACGGCTGGCTGATTTCCTGAAAGGTCAACATGTAGGCCCCGTTGGTGCCGTGCGCCAGATTGAGCCGTTCCCGGCCCGGAATAACTTTGAAGCTGGCGATGGGTAGCCCAGTATCGGCATCGGTCACCCACCCGGACAAGCTGATCTGGGGGTGAAGCTTGATGGTATGTTCCTCGCCATCGGCAATGATCATATTATTGCGGGAAGCGAAATAACCTTCCTTACCAGCGTAGAGATTCATTTCATCGCGCGGCGCGGAATCCCAGGAAATTTTTCCGTCCGGGTCGGTAAACCCGCCCCAATCGAGCGTATTGTAGCCGTGCCAGGCTTGCAGCCGGACGTCAACGTGATCCACCGGAGTGCCCGCGTCATCGACCACCCGCAGCCGCAACTGGGCGGCCGGTTTGAGTTCAATGGCCAGGGGAGTGGAAATTGGCAGCACTTCCACTGGCAGGCGCTCCGGGGCGTAACCTTTGGCAACTACCGTGATGACGCCCTTGCCTGCGGACAGCGGTTTCAACCGGAACGTTCCATCCGACACGCTGTGCGCGGAGGGATTGGCCGGATCGTCATATTGGCCAAAGCTGATCCGCGCGCCGGGCACGGGGGCCTGATGGTCGTCGGTGACTGTGCCGTTCAATTCGATCCCGCCAGCCAGCACGAAAACGGCGCTGCCAGCATGCATTTCCGCCAGTTTGAAACGGCCGACGCTGCCGGCATAATCTCGCCCATCCGATTCCGGATAGTAGGCGGCGGTGGGAAAGTCGGGGTGCTTTATCTGAAGATTAAAATCGTCGTTGGTTGCGGGCGCACTGGCAAAACGCCACCGACCGCCGGCATCGGTGGTGGCCACGGCGTAGTCTTCGGGAAAGCCGGGGCGCTCGCGTTGAAACTCGCGTTCGGAATGGTCGCCCGTGCCAGAAAACGCGACGAGAATGCCGGCCCCGGCCACCGGATGGCCCGACTCATCCTGCACGACGCCCCCAATGGTGGAACCGCGCGGCAGTTTGAGTACATACTGATCCGGCAGCGGCTGCGGCCCGCCGCCCACGACGCAGCGTTCTTCGTAGCCATCGGCCAGCACCCCGAGGGCGAGCATCGCCCAATTAGAATACGGCAGTGGCACGGCGCAACAGCCTTTGGTATCGGTCATGAGATTGGTCAGTCGCTCGATGTGCCGCGGATCTTGAGCCACGGTAGCCATTACCTTGGCTCCGGCGATGCCTTTGCCAGTGACACCATCCACTGCCCACAGGGTGAAGAAATTGGTTGGGGCAAGGGCGGTGGGCGAAGAGGTGGGAGGAACGGCAGGGTCAGGTTGGCTGGCCGCGGCGAGGGGTGGGAGGCTGGCACGCTGAACAGGCGAAACCGGGGCAGCGCCGGTCGGCGTATGGGTGACGGAGAATAATAAAAGGCCGGCAGCCACCGCGCAGGCGCTCCACGTCGCGAGCCACCGCCACTGCGCCCATTGCCAGGCCCGCAGGGTTTCCTGAACCAAGGCATAATGCACGGTGGCGGTGGAGGGAAGTTTTAGAAACACGGATTTCACGATGGTCGGGCCCAAATTAACGGGGGCGGCCCCGGCACCCTGCTGGCTGAGTGACGCGGCGATGGCGGCCAGCGTAATGGTAAAGCCGCGCCGCCCAAAATGAGCGCGCAAGGTTTCCAATGCCCGGGCCACGCGCTTGCCCGCGGCCCCCTCGCTCACGCCCAGCGCCAGCCCGACCTGCAACAGCGAGTGGGCTTGAAAATAGCGCAGGATGATGGCGTCGCGGTCGGCCGCCTTCAATTTTTCCAGGGCCTCATCCAGGACCGGCGCGAGCTGCTGCCAGTTGGGATCGGATGACACAGTTGATTGCATTTGGAAGGCCTCCGTTTCACGCCGTTGCCGGCGAAGTTGACTGCGCAGCGCACGCTGCGCCACAAACTGGGTGGTGCGGTAAAGCCAGCCGGGCAGCACGGTATCGGCCGGCAAACGTCCGGCCTTGCGCGCGAGCAAAAGGAACACCGCCTGAGAGACGTCCTGCGCGAGTTGGGCATCGCCGACCCGGCGGAGGGCCACCGAATACACCAAGTTGAGGTGGCGGTTCGTCAACGTTTGGAAAGCCGTTTCCGAACGGTTGGCGGCAAATTCGTTCAGCAGTTGGTAATCTTCCATGCCAGTGTCTTTACATTAATATCCCCGGCCAGCGATCGGAACGGACAAATTTCGAGATTTTTTTCTGAGCCAAACGATTTTTCATTGCGGTAGAGGAAGACAAATGATGTACGTCGAGGTGAAGCTGGCTGGCACATTGGCCGAGGAATGATGCGCCGCCCGAGGTGGGCGGCTATCGCCGGTCACGATTTCAATTCGCCGCACGCACGGCCCACCGCAGCTTGGCGGAGGCTGACCGGGGATTCGCGTGCTGTTCCGCCGGGGACGGGCGCATTACTTCCTGGGCAATCTCAGCATAAACTCCGTCCTCATGGCCGCTGGCAAACGCTTTCTTCACACGCCGGTCTTCGCCGGAATGAAACGTCAGTATGGCGACGCGCCCGCCCGGTTTCAGGCTGGCCGGCAGATGCCGCAGAAACGTGTCCAGCGCCGAAAACTCGTCGTTTACCGCGATGCGCAGCGCCTGAAACACCCGGCGCACCGTGAGATCAGCATCATCCCGGCTCAGGCGGGGCAACGTGGCGCGGATGACCGAGGCCAGGTGCAAGGTCGAGGTGAAGTTCTTTTCCGCCAGCGCGGAGGCCAGATGCGCCGCGTTGGGTTCGTCGGCGTTGACCGTGAGCAGTTCGTCCAGTGCCGCGGGCTTGATTTTTTGCAGCAGGGCGGCCGCTGGTTGGCCGCGTTGCGGATTCATGCGCATATCGAGCGGGCCATCGTATTTCACCGAAAAGCCGCGCGCGGGATCGTCAATCTGCATCGAGGAAACACCCAGATCGGCGATAATTAGATCGGCACCCGCGACGCCTTGCCCGGCGAGCACTTGCGCCAGCCCCGCGAAATTGCTGCGGTGCGCCGTGAAGACCTCCGGCCCAAAGCCCAGTTCGCGCAGCCGGGCCTCAGTTTTCGGCTGTTCCACCGGGTCCACGTCCAGCCCGAGCAGCCGTCCGCCGGGGGCCAGGCGCGCCAGAATCTCCTGCGCATGGCCGCCGTAGCCGAGCGTGCAATCCACCGCCAGCTCGCCCGGCTTGGGCGCAAGCACGGTGAGAATCTCCGTGACCATGATGGAGCGGTGTGTGCCCGCGGGGGTTTTGCCGGAGGCCAGCACTTTGGCGATGGTCTCCGCGTCGCTGCCGTGCTCCTTGTACTTGTCCTCGAAACGGCGCGGATTTTTACCGCTGTAGCGCTTGCGGCGTTTATGCGGGGTCGGGGCGGGCACGGCAGATTCGTCAGTCACGCGGCCAATATGCCCGAAAACCGCCCGCGCGGCCAGCCGCTTCCGTCCGGTTTTCCACTTGTCCGCCGGGTGTGCCGCCCGTTGAAAAGTTTGGCGGAAACAACAAATAACTTTGAAGTTTTTCCAGACCGGCACGAACACCACGCGCAAACTGGCGTTGCCACCGCTGCTGCAATTCCGCTTCGCGCCGGACAACACACAGGCGGTGGTGGCCTGACTGTGCGCGCTGAAACCCGGATCAATTCAGGGGGGGCGGGCTGGCGGGGAGTGCTCATGGCCCGACGATGCGGATGCCGTGGCTCGCAGCGATCTGAACCGCGCGGCCGATGTCCGGGCCGCCGGGCCGGGCAAACTCCATGGCGGCGGCGGCGAAGAATTTTTCAAACCCCGCCGGCGAGGAATGGATGAGCATCCGCGCGGGCGTGTCGCCCGTGTTTTTGAAGGTGTGCACACTTTTGCGCGGCGCAAAAACGGCGGTGCCCGGGGTGGTTTCCGTCCACTTGCCGTCGCCAAAAAAGCTCACGCGGCCGGCCATGACAAAAAACCATTCATCCTCGTTTTCATGCACGTGCAGCGGCGGGCCGCCGCCGGGCAGGGTAACGTTGATGAACGATGTGAACAGTCCGCCCGTGTGCGCGCCTGCGAGCATGAAGGTGGCTTCCTCACCGAACGCGTACAAGACCTGGCCCTGGCCGGGTTGGACGAAGGCCGGCGGCAGCGCGGGCTGGCCGCGTTTGGCCGCATCGGCCGGCGCGAGGGTGGGGAAATATATGCCGGATTCCGCGCCAATTTCCAAAATGCGGGGCATATCCGGCGGGCCGCCCTTCTGAAATTCGGCGGCGGATTTTTTGAAAAAGTTCTCAAAACCGGCCGGGGCGGTATGGATGAGATGTTTCAGCGGCTGCCGGCCGGCGTTGCGGAACGTGTGCAGGGAGTGTCTGGGCATGAACACACTGCCGCCGACACCCACGGGGATCCATTGCGCCCCGTCGAAAAACTCGGCCTCGCCCTCCAGGATGTACCACCACTCGTCTTCCGCCACATGAAAATGCGGCGGCGGCCCGCCTCCAGGCGGTGTGAGATCGGAAAACATCGTCACGGCGTTGCCGTGATGCTGTCGGCCAAGGTGGAATCGCACTTCGTCGCCGAAGGCGGTAACTGCTTCAGCTTGATCAGGTGGGATGATGATGGGGATTAGGTTGGTGCCCATCCAGAAAAATTAATCAAACCCGGCGCGGTTGGCAATACGTCTTTTTCGACTCGTAGAAAACGTTGAACCGATTCGAAACCAGCTAGATACATGAAATAATGCCCATGGAAACAAGCTCTGCCTTCGACCCGAATCTAGCCCGTGAGCGGTCTCAGATTTTCTTCAGGGTTGGCCGTCGTGGATCGCCGCGACACGATGACCCCGTGGTTGCTGGCCAAGTCGTCGCCCTGGAAACTGACTGACGCAGCGATGGAGAAAGGAGGCCGTTGCTGGGAGTGAATGCTTCCCCCGTCCTGCTGGGACGGAGGAAAATTAACGGGTTATCACCAGCGGCCGCTTGTGGTGTCGGGGCGGTCGGTCACCGCACTGGTCACGTCAGCTCAACCAGCAGCGCAGGCGGGCAGTCCGCGACAATTTCAGCCAGCGGTTCCGGTTCGGTGCCCAGCAGGCGGTGGATCACGTCGGCCGCGCTGTAAGTATCGCAGCCGGGTTTGAGAAATTGCACGATATTCGCCACATCATCGCCGGCCGTGAGCAGGGCGAGTTCCTGGCTCGAATCGTCACCGGTGCGCAGTTGCGCCAGACCGACATTGGCCACGAGTCCGTTGCACAGGCATTTGCGGCCTTCAGCATCAGCGACCGTGCCGCCTTTTTTGATGAAATCATCCACCGGTTCCGCCGGACAGCGGTAGCCGGGCGTGCCATCGGGCTTGCGGTAAAGATGGCGAAGGTAGCCCAAGTCGCAGATGCGCGGGCGCGCGTTGTATTGCTCGGCGTTGGAAAGTGTCCCTTCCATCTGTACGACCTTGAACGGAAAGCCGGTGGGCGAGGCGACCGGATCCGTAAAGACCCGGGCTTTGCCTTCCCGGCTGAGTTTCATGGCCTGCTCCTTGAGCTCGGGGCGGATGCCCGATTCGGCGCAAAACGCAAAGGCGGTGCCAACTTGAATGCCCGCCGCACCTTTGCTCAAGGCTTCGGCCAGCTTGCCCGGTTTCCCAAACGAACCGGCCAGCCAGAAGGGACGGCCCAGTTCGCGGATTTTTTCCAGGTCGGCGACGTCGCGTTCACCATAAATAGGTTCGCCGGCCGCAGAGAGTTGCATCGCGCCGCGCGGAGGCGCGTTATGGCCGCCCGCCGTGTCGCCTTCCACAATAAAGCCGTCCACGTGCCCGCTGGCTTTCTTGGCCAGGGTCATGGCTAGGGTGGCCGAGGCCACGATGCCGAGGAATTGCGGGCGTTTCAACTTCGGCGCGTTGTTTGAGCAAAATTTTTGCGGATCAAATGTGTTGACGAAATCTTCGCCGGGCAAAGCCCCGAGCACGTCAATTTTCAACTCCGCCGTCTCGGCATTGGCCAGCCGGTCCATCGCCCCGGGAATGGCGCGGGGAATGCCGGCGCCCATCAAGATATAATCCACATTCGCCAGCATGGCGCCGTAGATCGAGGGCAGGGTGGGGAGCTGGATTTTTTCGAGAAAATTAATGCCTACCACGCCGCTGTGACCTTCTTTGGCGAGGAACACTTCCGTGAAGTTCGCCGTCACGATCAATTCCACCGCCGACTGGCCCGGCTTGAGCGTCGGCATCACCGACAGCTTGAACGGAGCATCCGCCGCTTTGCCGCCGGGAATGAAATAATCCTTGATGATGCGCTCCGCCACCCCGGGAATCGGAAAATGTTCCAAGGCCCGGCGCAGATGTCCGGCCGGATCACCCAGTTGTAGCCCGCGGGCCAGCAAGATGGCCAGTCCGGTGCCGGAAACTACCCCGAGCTGTCCGAGCTGGGAAACGGTTTTCGCTAATGTCCATCCTGACACAGCGACACCCATTCCACCTTGAATAATTTTTGGTTGTGACATTTTTTCTTAATCTTCTCGCGACAGAAAATCAGGAGTCACCGGTTGGATGTCTCTGCACCCGGCGGGAGTCCGTCGGAAACCGACGCTATGACAATATAGCTCATGTAATGAAGAATAGAAAGAGTTGTTTCTAACATTCTCCAGTGGCGGCTGATTTTCTTGGTCGCTTGGCACGGGACTTTGATTTTTGGATCAATTAACATGGTTGCAATGATTGTGCCACGTGTTGTAATTGTTGGCGGCGGGGCGGCTGGTTTCTTCGCCGCCATCGCCGCTGCGGAGCTGGGCGCGGACGTGACCGTCCTCGAAAAAACCGCGCGCTGGCTGGACAAAGTTCGCATCTCCGGCGGCGGACGCTGCAATGTCACCCACGCTTGTTTTGAGCCGCGGGAATTTATTTTGCGCTACCCGCGTGGTGGCAAGGCGTTACTCTCACCCCTCCAAAAATTTTCCGCACGGGACACTGTGTCTTGGTTTGAGGCACGCGGCGTGAAGCTGAAGACCGAACCGGATGGACGCATGTTTCCCATCACCGATTCCTCGCAGACGATTATTGACTGTCTCGTGGTCGCGGCACGTCAAGCCGGGCTGAAATTGCGGCTCAACACCGGGCTGGAAACCGCCGTGAAAACGGCGGACGGCACCTTTGAACTCACGTTGACTGGCGGCGAAAAGTCGGGCGCGGACCGCCTGCTGCTCGCCACCGGTGGCTGCCGCGCCGCTGCCGCCGGCCAGCTTGCCGTGTCGCTGGGCCATACGCTGGAACCGCCCGTGCCATCACTCTTCACGTTTCAGGTGGACACCCCGTGGCTGCGCTCACTCGCGGGCGTGGCCACCGGGGCCGCCCTGGCCGTGGAACTGAAAACCACCCTGCGCGAGCGCGGACCGCTGCTGCTCACCCATTGGGGCTTGAGCGGCCCCGCAGTGCTGCGCCTGTCCGCCTGGGGCGCGCGATCGCTGCACGCCTTGAATTATCAGTTTCCCCTCCTCGTAAACTGGCTGCCGGACAGCTCCACTGAGCAAATTCTCCACGAATTTCAAAAGCGCCGGGAAACCGCCGGGGCCAAGTTGCTCGTAAATGTGCCATTGGCCCCGCTGACCGCCCGGTTGTGGGAGCAATTGGTGCTCGCCGCCGGTCTCCCGCGCGAGACGCGCTGGGCGTCGCTGGCCCGGCCGCAGGCTCAGGCGCTGGCTCGCCAGTTGAACCACACCGAATTCAGGGTCACCGGCAAAAGCCTGAATCAGGACGAGTTTGTGACCTGCGGCGGCGTAAAGCTCGGCGAAGTCAATTTCAAGACCATGGAGAGCAAACTCTGTCCCGGCCTCTACTTTGCCGGCGAACTGCTCGACATCGATGGCGTGACCGGCGGCTTTAATTTTCAAGCCGCCTGGACCACCGGCTGGGTGGCCGGCCGCGCAATGGCGGCTTGAATTCATCCGCCGATCGCGCTATTTCAAGTCTGTGGGCCGCACTTACATATTCGAATGTCCGCATTGTTTGTATCGCACCCAGGTTTCGGGCGGGGCCGATGCTGGGTTGCATTGCGCGGTGCAGACCGTCGTCTGTCGCGACTGCCGTGAGCTGTTCGACGTGCTGACGCGCATACGGCGGCGCGCAGGCGCGCCGCCGAAACCGGCGAAATTCCCCGGCTTCGAACGCCAGGAGATTCCCCCGGTGATTTTGCGGGAAACCCCAGCCCCGGCCAAACGGTTCAAACTCGCGCCGAAGCCCGCGCCCCTGATCTGGCAGGATTTGCCGCTGGCCTGTCCCGCTTGGCCCAAACATTTCGTGGAACCGTGGCAAGATCCCGGCCGCTGCCCGCGCTGCGGCAGCTTTATGGAAAAGAACGGCCTCCCTTTCCGCCTGTGGGATTAATGAATTAACCCTGAACCCTGTCGCAGACCATCAAACGCTTGCCCAGACCAAGGCAGGGCAGGGGGCGTAGTCCACTGCGCACCAATATTATCGGCGGCCGCAGCGCGGCTGAATTGTGGCAGTTTTATATTCAATTATATTCAATTGACCGAGGTGGAAGCGGCCTTCAAAAACCTCGAAACTGATTTGGTGCTGCATCCCATCCATCACCAGTTGGAGCACCGGATCGAAGCCCGCATTTTCATCTCGTTCCTGGCTTGCTGTCTGCACGTCTCGCTGCGGCGGCGCTTGCGTGATTTGGCGCCGGGGTTGACGCCGCGTGCCGTGCTGGAGAAATTTGCACCCTACAAATGCTGGATGTGCATCTGCCCACCACTGACGAACGCATGGTCATTCTGATCCGCTACACGCATCCCGAAACCGATGTCCAACTCTTGCTGCAACAACTCAAACTGGAATTACCCGCGCAACCCCCGCACAAAATCACCCGGCCAACGCCTTCTTCCGGCACGGGCACCGTAGTGAAGACCTAGAGAACGCATCCATTGATTTGCAAGTGGTTACAAATTTTAATCACTCGAATCCGCTAAGTCGATTTAGCTGTGCGAAGGTGCAGGCCAAGAGTCCGGTCGGTTGGTCACTGTATCCCACTGGCGGGGGCGGTCTGTGGTTGGATAACCAGAAAGAGGGCGACCACCATGGCTGGTGATCATCATTGGGCTCAGTTGCATGCCCGGTCCGACACCTTATCGGGTATGCATGAATCAAAACTTATGCTAATACTTTCGCTATGGCGTTGACACCAATAAGGAAGTGTGATTTAATGTGTGCAGTTGCAGCGCGGGTTCGGTCGGAACCACTGCACATGCTCTTTACATGATTTTAAATTTCGGCCCCGGCTTGAGTGCAGACCGGGGCGCGAGTTCTCCGTAATCTTACGTTGTGCTCATTCTGAATTCCCCGGATCTCTCGGCCACCCTCTGGCTGATTGATCCGGTTTTTGTTTATCCATCCGCCGCCCGGACTTTGTAGCTTCCGGTATCACCGCCCGTCCGGATTTTCCGGAATGCAATTTTCTTGATTCTGCCGCCATTGCGGTAAAATGATTCATCATGTCGTCTGAAAGCACTTTGAGCCCAACCGCCGCCGCCCGTCCGCCGCTGGATATTGCTGCGCTGGTCAAGCAGCACGCCGGAACGAATTACGAACTGCAAGCCGAGCACATCAACCCCGCGAACGTTCGTACGCTGAAAACCATTGGCTTCGACCGCTGCTATACACGGGCCGAGGGCCAATACTTGTGGGATATCAAGGGCGAAAAATATCTGGATCTGCTTAGTGGCTACGGTGTTTTTGGCCTGGGCCGAAACCATCCGGAGGTCCGCCGCGTTCTCAAGGAGTTTCTCGACCTCGACTATCCCAGCCTCGTGAAAATGGAGGCTCCGCTGCTCTCCGGCCTGCTCGCCGCGGAACTGAAAAAACGCATGCCCAACGATTTGGACATGGTGTTTTTTACCAACTCCGGTGCCGAAGGCGTGGAGACCGCCCTGAAATACGCCAAATGCGCCACCGGCAAGCCCGCCCTCATCCACTGCAAGAAATCCTTCCACGGGCTCAGCGGCGGCGCGCTGTCCGTGAATGGCGATGACAGTTTCCGTTCCGGTTTTGCCCCGTTCATGCCGGATTGCCGCGAGATCGCGTTCAACGACCTGGACGCTTTGGAAAAGGAATTGAAGAAGGGCGACGTGGCCGGTTTCATTGTCGAACCGATTCAGGGAAAGGGCGTCAATTTGCCGACCCCCGGCTATCTGCTGGCCGCACAACAGCTTTGCCGCAAACACGGCGCCCTGTTCATTGACGACGAAGTGCAGTCCGGCATGGGCCGCACCGGTAAATTCCTCGCCATCGAGCATGAAGGCGCCGTGGACCCCGATATTGTGATTCTGGCCAAGACCCTTTCCGGCGGCTTTGTGCCGGTGGGCGCGGTGCTGTGCAAAAAGTGGATTCACGACAAGGTGTTTTCCTCCATGCAACGCTCCGTGGTGCATAGTTCGACGTTCAGCCAGGGCAGTTTTGCCATGGCCGCCGGGCTGGCTGCACTGGACGTGTTGGACCGCGAAAATCTCATCGCCAACGCCGCCAAAATGGGCGACCTGATCGGGCAGGGGGTGCAGGCCATGATTCCCCGCTTTGAATTCATGAAGGAAGTCCGCTGGCGCGGCTTGATGGTGGGCATTGAATTTGGCTCGCCCCGTTCGATCAGCCTCAAACTCGCCTGGACCACCTGCCATGCGCTCGACAAGAGCTTGTTCCCCCAGGCGGCCGTCATTCCGTTGATGGACAAACATCACATCATCACGCAGGTGGCCGGCCATGGCGTGGACGTGGTGAAGCTGTTGCCGCCGCTCATCATCAACGAGGCCGATGTGAAGCAATTTCTCACCGCCTTTGAGGATGTGATGGTGCAGATGCACAAGTTCCCCGGACCGGCCTGGGATGTGTTGACCGGCATTGGCAAGATGGCGCTCACGCAGCGGGCCCGCTGAGCTTCCAGATTGAATCACTCAACGGCGGTTGCGGCCGAGGGGCGCCGCTGATCTTTCATTGGCCAGGCGGCTGAGTTGGGCGGCTTGCATTCGAAGGCCGTATTTTATTAAAATGCCCACATCAGCCGCCAACATTTGCCAACCAAGCCAGCCGTTTTAGTTTACACAACGGGCTGGTCGTCACGGCGGGGCGGCTCGAACCACAGGCCGGAAGCTGTCACCAGCCCGGCCTGAAACATTTTATGACTGAACCATTTGAACCGGACGAAAAGGTGGCTTGGGAACTTGATGACGCCTACCAGGCGGCGGTGGACACCGTCGCGCACAATGAAGTTGTGTATCAAGCCGTGGCCGACGCCCTGGGACGCATCGCTCGCGAGCAATATCCCGACCTGGGCGAATGGGATGCGTTGCAACTGCGTGATTTGGCGGAAGCCATCACCAGCCACGCTGGAAAATTCACTGCCGAGCTGGCCGACCTGAACCTGGCCGCCACAGAAGTGCGGAGTCACAGCTGACCGAAAAAGCCCGCCAAGCGCCCGGCGATGGCGCAATTCTCGCCCGCTACAGCTAGCTGGCTTTACCGCTGCCGGACACTTTGTTGGCCCCGCGCGCGCCGCTTTCCAACCGGTCCAGGCGGCGGCGTACGTCCAGGAGTTCGAGATAGAGCGCGGTCGCCACTTCTTCGGACGTGACGTGGCTTTTCTTTTCGAGTTTCTTGACTAAATCCGGCAGGCGGATGCTGCTCAAAAACTCCTTGGCCAGCTCGGCACGCGCAAAATCCATGCGGTGCAAATAACGCTGCTCCAGCACCTCCAGCGTCGCCAAACATTGTGGGTGCAGCAGATTGATCAAATTCTCCCTGGCCGATGTATGTTCAATCCGCTCCCGTTCTTCGCTGTTCACGTTCGTCGTCAATACCTCGTGGATGGCGTCGGGAATCTCTTGATCCAGAAGTTTTTCCCGCCCAATCGCCGTTCGCACCACTTGGCGCAGGTGAAATTCCAGCAGAAAGGCGCCAATCAAGCTGAACCGCGTGGCGTCCGGACTCTTCACGTCCACGAGGACCGTTTCGCCTTTGCAGACCTTCGCCGCATAGGCATACGCGCCATTGAAGCCATCCGGCAACCAGTCCGCTGGCTTGGCAATGCGGCGGCGGACGGCGCGGACCAGCTCCAGTTTGATTTCCTCCGTGAGCACCGCAATGCGAAGCTGAGGCGGTCGCGGCGATACTGCTGAAGACGCTTTCGCTTTGGCATTCTGACCAACTGTTGTCGGTTGGAGCGGGGGTGCTGTTTTGGTCGAAACGGTTGTGACGGACGCCTTCGTTCCGGTCGCCGGCCACCCGATGCGTTTCGCCTGGCTCGCAAAATTGGGATGGGTGGCCGGGCTGAACGCCATCGCCGGCGCGGGCTTTTTAGCTTCCCTGGCTGGCTCTGGAATTGTGATTTGAGCGTGGCACGCGGGACAACTGACCTTGCGTCCGCTCCATTCCGTGGCCGACAAGATGTGCTGGCCGCAAAGCGGACAATTGAATTTGAACTCAGTTTGTTTTGGCATGGCTGGTATCCTTTATTATGCGCTTGTCCATGACTTTAAGCACTTCTGGCCGGTCGTAATGTTCGCGCAGGCGGTGGGTTTAACTCGCCCCGGTGGTTTGGCAAACTCTAGGCTCAGGGGTCACTCGCTGTAAAACAGGGTGCAGAACAGAATGATGGCCGCCTCCATTACCTCGGGCATGGCGTTCGGGTCGGGTGGTGAAACCACGGTGCTGATGTGCGATGACACCATGTGAATGTCCGGGTGTGCGGTGAGAAAATTGTTGAGCTGCTCCTCCAGGGCGCTCGCGGGCGATTTTCCCGATGGCAGTTTGTGCAGTACTACTTCAAATACTTTGGCTTTCATGTTTTTATTCTTATCCCAATATACGCGATTGCCCGCAATTTGTGTGGTTTCATTTGTGTAGTTTCAAAAGCGTTATTTAATCGATCGCACCCCCCGGATATTACTGCCGGCACAAAAATGTGTTCTTTCAGACTGCCAGAGTGACCCTGGGGAACATCTTCCGCCGCCGCAGTTTAGCTGGCGCTGGCGGGCCCGATGTTGCGGCCGTGGTTCACCCGATTTCCGCACAACGAATGACTTTTGGCACATGACGTTTGCCGGGTTGCTGCTAGCATGGCGCCATGCATCTGTCGCCCGTCCCGCCGCGTTTCCAGGAGTTGCGAGCTTTGCTCGCCACCGTCTGGCCGTCGACCGTGGCTACGGATTCAAAACTGCAGCGCCAGAAGAAAATCGCCTTGCGCGGCGGTCAGTTGGCGGTCGTGGCGGTCGTGGCGCTGGCGGTGGCCGGCCGGATTGTCTCGGGGAAACATCCCTTGCCCTGGCCGCAGGCCGCCGGATTAACCCTCGCAGGCCTGCTCTATATCATCTGGTATTTGTACGGTCTGCGACAAACCGTGCAGTGGGCGCTGTGGGAGCGGGGCACCAGCCCGCCGCCCGACTGGCCGCCGCCGCTCCGCCGGCGGCTGGTGTTTTATTTTGCCATCCAACTTGGCCTGGCGGGATTGATCTGCCTGCTGACGGGCGCACACTCGAGTGCCGCGCTGGTTTGGCTGGTGCTGCTGCCGCCGGTCGCGCAAAGCGTGTTCATGTTGTCGTGGCCGGGTATCGTCATGGTGGCCGCATTATGCCCGGGCATTCTGGTCGTGGTGGCCTGGTGGCAGGGTTGGAATTCCGTGCCCGGAACCTTGCTGGAGTTTTCTTATGCGATGGCGTTTACCCTGATCCTCAGCCTGCAGGCGGTCAGCGCGGAAAAGGCGCGGAGCGAAGTGGAGCAACTGGTCGGCAAATTGAGCGGCGCGAACCAGAAACTGCATGAATACTCGCTCCAGGCCGGAGAACTGGCGGCCACCCGGGAACGCAACCGGATGGCGCGCGAAATTCATGACAGCCTCGGCCATTATCTGACGGTGGTTAACATGCAAATCGAGGCCGCCCGGGCGTTGCAGGGCTGCGACCCCGTCCGCACGCGCGACGCCCTGGAAAAGGCGCAGGCGCTGACGCAGCAGGGGTTGCAGGACATTCGCCGGTCGGTCGCGGCGCTCCGCACCCCGCCGCTGGATGATCAACCGCTGGCCGAGGCCTTGCGTCAGATCGTGGCGGACAGTTGTACGACCGGCCAGACCGTGGAATTGCAGGTTTGCGGCGAGGCCCGCGTGCTGCTGCCACCGGCCCGGCTCACCTTGTACCGCGCCGGCCAGGAAGGGCTGACCAATGTGCGCAAACATGCCCGCGCCTCGCAGGTCCGGCTGGTGCTTGATTTTTGTTCCCCGGCGAAAACCTGCCTGAGCGTCACCGACAATGGCGACGGCGCGGTCAGTGACGCAACGCGGACGGACGGCTTTGGACTGCTCGGGCTGCGGGAGCGGGTGCAACTGCTGGGCGGGGCGGTACAGGTGCAAACCGCACCGGGCGCGGGCTTTTCCTTGAAAGTCGAGGTGCCCGGATGAAACCGATCCGGCTCCTGCTCGTGGATGACCAGGCCTTGTTCCGCGAGAGCTTGCGCACCTTGCTCTCGCTGCAGACGGCGCTGGCCGTGGTTGGCGAGGCCGCCAACGGAGAGGAGGCGGTGGCCGCCGCGAAAAATCTCCAGCCGCAGGTGGTGCTGATGGATCTGCGCATGCCTGTGCTCGGCGGCGTGGAGGCCACGCGCCGGATCCGGTTGGCCGATCCCCGCTGCCAGGTGATCGTTTTGACGACGTTCGAGGATGACGATGAAGTATTCGACGCGTTGCGGGCCGGGGCTGCCGGTTATCTGCTGAAAGATGTGCCGTCGGAAAAGCTCATGGATGCCATCCGGGTGGTGGCGCAGGGTGAGTCCTTTTTGCATCCTTCCATCGCCGCCAAAGTGGTGGCGGAATTCAACCGGCTGTCGCAACCCCCGCCTCCGCCGGTGCGCCCCAAACTGGTGGCGTCGCTTTCCCTGCGTGAATGCGAGGTGCTGCGCCAACTCGCCAGCGGCAAGAGCAACAAGGAGATTGCCGCCGTCCTGCAGCTTGCCGAGGGCACTGTAAAAAATTATATGACCAACGTGCTCGGCAAACTCGGCGTGCTCGACCGGACCCAGGCGGCGCTCATGGCCCGCGAACTCGGTATTCTCTGAATCACGCCGCTTGCCACCACCAATCGTCACATGACTTGTGGCACCTGTCTTCCCCCGGAAAAGATGTCATCCTGCGGGCATGAGTTTTCCGCCAACCACCAGCTCCCGGAGCCGCCGCGTCAAAAGAATTCTCGTCTGGCTTGGCGGCATCAGCCTGGTGTTGCTGGTGGCCGGGTTGATCGCTTGGCGGCATCGTTTTCATGGTTATACGCCGTTGGATGCGCTCACAGATCTGCGGATCGGTGCACAGGTGAGGCATTCACCGCATCCGGCCCGGGATTTTCTGGAACTGCGCTACGGGCCGCAAACCGAATCGGCCAACCGCGAGAAGGCTTTTATCGACCTGTTTAATGCGGGGCACATTGAAGGGCTTTATCTCACCGTTGGCAACCGGACGGACCCCCGAACCCGGCAGCTCATCGGCGATGTCGCTCAAATCATCGCCGGGTACCGGCAGCGGATGACGCCGGCGGAAAAGGCCAGCTTGGGCAACTATTTCTTTTCGCCGGCCGGTCGCGCGCAGATTCATGACGCCACCGGCAGCTACCAGTCCAAATCCCCCCAGTTCCGCGCTGTTGCCGCCCCGGTGATCCAGGAAATTCTAACGACGCTCACCACCTTGCCCGCCACCACCAAACCATGAAGTCTTATCTCATTCCGCCAGTACCCGGGAGCGTGAAGCGGCGCCGCGCCTTCACGCTGATTGAACTGCTCGTCGTCATGGCCATCATCAGCATATTGGCGGCGATGCTGTTGCCCGCCCTGGGCAGCGCCAAGAAAAAAGCCAAGGCCACCGCCTGCCTGAGCAACCTGCACCAAATCGGCCTGGGGCTCCAACTGTATGTGGACGACCATAATGACCGTCTGCCGGTTTGCCCGCTCGTCCCGAGCCTGGACACGAACCTTACCGCGATCAATCTCACGCTGGCCACTTATCTGCCCACAAAAACCATCTGGCAATGCCCGGCCGATGAGAAGGATTACGCCGCCGAGGCAACGAGTTACGAATGGAACTCATATATGAACGGGATCTCCTACACGCAACCCGAGAACTCCACGCCCGTGGCCCAGGCGGTGATGGGGATTATTTTCAACGGCCGGGAGAACACTCCGCTGATCGGTGACATGAACGCTTATCACGGGGCCAAGGGAAATTGGACTGGTAAAAACTCGCTTTTCTTTGATGGCCGGGTTGGCAAAGTCCTGCGGTGAAGCCAGAATGCATTTTGCGACCCGACGGCGGCGCCATCGAAAAGGCGGCGGGCGATGGCGAGGGCCAACAGATCTCCAAATTGGGTTCGTTTTGTAATTTTCATGTTTTTTTGGATGCCGCCGAGATCTTGGGCGCGGGGAGATATTTTCCGGCCTGCGGGACGAACGGCAGTGGCATGGGCTGGTGATAGGATCGTCTGTATCAATGGCGGATATTACCTTAGAACCCGCCGTTGGTGGAAGGCTGGCAAATACCACGGTATTTGGCGGCTAGCCGTGAAATGCCACGGCATTTGCCGGATAGTAGTCAAGGCTGGGGAATTCGGCTTGGGGCAGGAACGGGCATGGTTTCGATATGTCTCGCATCACGCACGGTGGGGGCCGGTTTTTCCCTTGTAATGGAACCCGGCGGGGGATAATGCTTGTACCAGTAGTTGCGGTAAATCAGAAAATCAGATCAGAAGCGCCGGGAGTTGGAGCATTGGTTGCTGCCGGCTCGGGTGTGGTCGTCAAATCAAGAGGTCAACCATGAAAATCATCCGGACTCAATCATCATCCCTTTTTATCACGGCATTGTGCTTGGGCGTTACCGCCTGCCTGCTGCTGGCCGTAGCGCCGGCGCGTGCCGGGCTGGCGCTGGAGCTGAACCTGATCCGCTACGATGCCAGCGGCTATTATTTCAGCCCGTATTTGAACACCAATAACACGGCGCCGAGCGTGCCATTTGGCGATTACACCATCGCTTCGTTGAACGCGCCGACGAATGGTTCGTGGGCGCGATATCATTTCGACGCGGCGGGCTTTAACCAGGTGGACGGCAGCAGTTGGGGGTACGGTGACTTCGCGACGATGGTCCACGAGCTGACCAATGGCAACTGGACCATCTGGGCGACCAATTCCGCGACGACCAACCGGTATCAATTTGCGGTCAGCGCCACGCTGACGAGCAATGCTTTGTCGGAGCTGGCCATCACGTACCCCACCAACGGCGCGACCCAGGTGCCCAACCAGCCGATGTTCACCTGGCAGGGGCCGGCTGATTTCAGCGGGTTGATCGTTTACGAATATAATTATGGGATCGCGCTGGCGGTCACGGATACCAACTGGCCCAGTGCAAACGTGCTGCCGCTGGGAACCAACGAGTTCACCGTGCATTATGATAATTATCCCACGACGGGGGTGGTGGCGGCCACGCCGGTGGATCAGGCCGCGCAGCCGATTTCGAGCTGGGTGTCCACGCTGCACTTGCAGGATTACCGGACTTCCCAATTTGTGGTGAGCCCGCCCGAGCCGGTCGCGGGCCAGGTGCACACGCTCATCGCGCGTTACGATTTCGAGCAGACGAACGCGCCCGGGGTGGACAGTTCGGGCAACGGGAACGATTCCAATTGCGGCGGCGGCAGCGGCACGAACCTGGACACCTATGCGACGGACTTTGCCGCCGGTGCTTTTGCGCGCCGGTTCCAGGGCGACACGTTCATCTGCTTCCAGCCGGGCATGGACTCATTCGCCAGCCTCTCCAACGCGCTGGCGGGCAGTTTTTCCGTGAGCGCCTGGGTGAAGACCACCAACACGGTGGGTTTAGACTACAATAATGCTTATTTTGGCGCGGCCGTGCTCTTTGCCTACAGCGAGAACACCAACAGCACGGTGCCGCTGTCCCTCACCGGCAGCAAAGCGGCCATGACGGTGAATGACGCCACGGGCGGCACCACCACGCTGCACTCGACGACGAGTGTGAACGACGGGCAATACCATCAAATTGTTGTCACGCGGAGCCAGGCCAATGGGGTGATGAAAATGTATGTGGACGGAAATTTGGAAGCCAGCGCCGCGGGGCCGACGGATCCGTTGTTTGCACGTGGCACCATTTACCTTGCGGGCGGCTGGTATGCCGATTTTGCCGGGCTGTTGGACGATGTTCAGATTTACTCGGGGGTGATCTCATCGGCGGAAGTCGCCGGGCTTTTTGCCGCGCCCGGTTCCACGGTGGCCAACGTCAGTGTGGTGAATGCCGGGCACACCCAGGTGGCGCACTATGCCTTCGACGACAGCGGTAATCCGGGGCTGGACAGTTCGGGCCACGACAACAGCCTGACCGGAGCGAGTTGGTGGGGGCCGGTGCAGCAGTTTGACACGGACGCGGTGGCCGGCGGCGGCGCGGTCGAATTTTTTGGCACCAGCGCCCTGACCGCCAACGGGCAGGTGCTGACTCATTTGAACAACCTGCTGGCGGGCAGTTTCACCGTGTCCGGCTGGGTGAAAACCACGGCGGCGCAGGGCAACGACCAGGACAATGCCATTTCCGGCGCCACGATTTTCTGGGCCTACAACGATCACAACGGCACGAATGACACGATTCCGCTGGCGATCACCGGGAGCAAGCCCGCCTTCACCACGCGGGATCATCTCGGCAATTCCAGCACGCTTCACGCCAGCACCAGCGTCAATGATGGCACCTACCATTTGCTCACGGTCACGCGGGACCAGTTATCCGGCGAGAAAAAGATCTATGTGGATGGCAGCCTGGAAGCCACGGAATTGGGGACGACCGATCCGCTCAACGGGAATGACTATTTTCTGGCGGTGGGGGGCTCGGTTTTATCCAGCTACACCGGCCGGCTGGATGACCTGCAATTGTATTCCGGGGTTTTGTCGGCGAGCGAGGTGGTCTGGCTTTACCAGCAGTCGGGCACGATGGTCGCTGACGTGGCGGCACAGGATTTCAACGCGGCGCTCAACACCACCAATTTTGCCTGGCTCACCAGCGGGGCCACGAACTGGTTTGTGGAGAACACCAATGCCTATGACACCGTCGCGGCGCGAAGCGGGAGCGTCACGGGGGACCAGACCTCCACGTTGGAAACCACCGTTACCGGCCCCGGCCTGCTCACCTTCTGGTGGCAAAGTCCTTCGGGCAACAGTCTGGACCTGGAATTCTATCTGGATGGCAGTTACCAGGACAGCATTTGGAATGCTCCCAACTGGACACAGGCCGGGCCGTATACGATCCCCGCTGGTCAGCATACCCTGGCCTGGACGGTTTATGCCAATGGCGATACTGATGCCACGGAAGCCGGCTATCTGGATCAAGTTCATTTCGTGTTGAGCACGGCGCCCGTGATCACCGTGAATCCCTTCAGCCAGACCAACCGCTCCGGCTACACCGTCGCCTTGTACGCGGCGGCCACCAGCAATGTGGCCGTGACCTGGCAGTGGTTTAAAGTGGGCGATGGCAGCCCGATTGTTTACGCGACGAACGGGCTGTTCATTCCCACAAATTCCGGCACGGCCGGGGTGGCGGGGAGTTATTACGGCGTGGTGAGCAATCCCCAAGGATCGTCCATCACGACGACGGCGGTGGTGAGTTTCGTGACGGCGGCGCTGCCGCCGGACTGGGCGCGGGCGTTTCGTTCACCAATGTTAAACAATTCCACGGATGCCACCACGAATTACAACATCGCCTGCGTGCTGGATTCGACCGGCACCAATCTTTACACCGCCGGTTCGGTGGATGGCATCAACAGCTTCGGCGCCGACTCGCTGGTCACCCCCAGCGGCCACTCGGGCAGTTCGATCTTGAAACAGACGACCACGGGCACGGCCGTCTGGGGGCGCGCCATGACCAATAACGGCAATGGCTCGTCCTATTCCCAGTGCGTTGCGCTTGCCCCCGGCGACGGCGTTTATATTTCCGGCGATTTTTTCGGCACCAACTGGCTGGGGACGAACCGGCTGGTGGATATTGCCAACGGCTCGGTTTTCGTGGCGCGCTTCGATGCCGCCGGCAATCTGCTCTGGGTGCGGTCGATCACGGGCACCAATGCCAATTATACGGAATACCACCGGCTGGTGGCGGATCCGGCCGGTAACGTCAACATCGCCGTCCTGCTCTCCGGCACCACCAGCCTGGGCACCACAAATCTGTTCGCAAACGGGCAACAAGGCGTGCTGGTGCAATATGATGCAAATGGCAATGTGCGTTGGACGCAGGCCGCCTCGAGCTGGCCGGGCTATCTGGCTTATGCGGGCGGGTGCATTTACGGTTCCATGGGCGGCGGCGCGGCCAATTACATCGGCGGGGCGACCAATGTTTCCGACCGCCAGCAGGCGATCTTTTCGATCAATGCGACGAACGGTCAGGGGAATTGGGTGCGTGGTCTGGGCGGGGCGCAGGGGACGGGGAATCCTTCTGGTTTCTCGGATGATTTTGCGCTGGTGGCGGTGTCCGGGACGAACCTGTTTGTCGCCGGGAGCGCCTGGGGATCCAATGCCGTCTGCGGCGCCTACGCGGTCAACTTCCCGGCCGCCAAGGGACAGTACCTGGCGCGTTATGACACCAATGGGAACGCGCAACTGGCCACGGCGTTTGGCAGCCAATTCGTCTGGCCCTGGGTGTTGCAGGCGGACGCCGCTGGCAATGTCTATCTCGGCGGCGATTTTGACACGTATGCGGTCTTTGGGAATGACCTGATTGCCGCTCCGTTTTACAACACCGTGCAATTTGTCGGTTCCATCGAGTATCGGATTCCGGGCCAGGGGTTCGTGGCCAAATTTGATCGCAACGGCAATGCGCTGTGGGCGCGGTCCGCGCAATCGGAGTCCAGCTATCTGAACAACCGCGACCTTGCGCTCGCGCCGGATGGCGTCTGGAACTGCGGTTTCTTTGGCCAGGTGGCCGATTTCGGCACCCACGTCATCTATGGCGCGGTGACGGTGGTCGGTTCGCCGATTGGCTATGTCCAATATCATCCCGGCGGTTATCTGGCTAAAATTACCGACGCTGCGCTGGTGCCCCTGGCCGTCACCTTGCTCAACCCGCAGAGCACGGGGACGAACTTCCAATTTCAGTTCCTTTCCCAGAGCGGTTTCTCGCATGCCGTGCAATACCGCACGAACCTGGCGCTCGGAAGCTGGCAGACCTACACGAATGTTGCCGGCGATGGCGGCGCGCGGACGATCCTTATTCCGCCCGCGGTTTTCAGTCCGGCGCAGCAGGGTTTTGTACGGGTCGTGACGCAGTGAACGGAGGAAAATGACGAATGACAAATGTCGAATGACGAATGAATGACAAAGCCCGAATGGCGAATGGGAGATGGCGCGCGTAGCTGGTCGTGCCGACCGCAGGCAAATCCGGGGTCGATACCGATTTCACGAACGAATGCGATTTTTTTGGGGCGGAATTCTGCCGTCGGGCGGGAATGGCTGGCACCCCGGCCGGGGTGCGTAAAGATCAGGGGCGCGCGGTTCCGGTGGTGTCACGGGGCTCAACCACCGGCTACAGACTTACATCCCTCCGGGATGGGACGGGGCGGCGGAGGGAGCGATTGACACAAGGTGGTGGGGTGGATAGCGTTGGCTCGGGCTGCACCATTCGCGCAGCCCCATATTCCAGATCATGAAATTGAAAGATATTCAGGCCGCCGCCAAACGGCTGAGCGGCGAGGTGTTGCTCACGCCGTGCAGTTATTCACGGACACTTTCGCGGATCACGGGGGCGGAGGTTTATCTCAAGTTCGAAAATCTCCAGTTCACGGCGTCGTTCAAGGAGCGGGGCGCACTGAACAAGTTGCTGTCGCTCACGCCGGAACAGCGACGGCAGGGGGTCATTGCGATGTCGGCGGGGAATCATGCGCAGGGGGTGGCGTATCATGCGCGCCGGCTGGGGATTCCGGCGGTGATTGTGATGCCGATCCACACGCCGGAAATCAAGGTGCACCATACGCGGAGTCACGGGGCGGAGGTGATTTTGCACGGGGAAACTTTTCATGAAGCGGGCGTGTTTGCGAAGAAGTCGGCCCGGCAGCGCCACCTGACGCTGGTGCATCCTTTTGACGACAACCGCATCATCGCGGGGCAGGGGACGATTGCCCTGGAGATGCTGGCGCAGCAACCGGACTTGGAGGTGTTGGTGGTGCCGGTGGGGGGCGGCGGGTTGCTGGCGGGCATGGCGGTGGCGGCCAAGGCGATCCGCCCGGGCATCGAGTTGATGGGGGTGCAGTCCGACCGGTTTCCGGCGATGGCGCAGCGGCTGAAACATCAAAGCATCGAATGCGGACAATACACCGTGGCGGAGGGGATTGCGGTGAAGTCGCCGGGCCGGCTGACGCAGCGGATTCTGAGCGAACTGGTGAGTGACATTTTATTGGTGGGGGAAAGCGAACTGGAGGACGCGATCCTGATGCTGCTGCAAATCGAGAAGACGGCGGTGGAAGGGGCGGGGGCGGCGGGGCTGGCGGCGTTGATCAAGTTCAAGCAGCGGTTTCGCAAGAAGAAGGTGGGGCTGATTCTCAGCGGCGGCAACATTGATCTGATGGCGCTGGCGTCGATCATCCAACGGGGGCTGGTGCGCAACGGGCAGGTGTCGCGGATGCAGGTGGAGACGCGCGATTTGCCGGGGGTGTTGGGCCGGGTGTCGGCGATTATCGGTGCGCACGGCGGCAATATTCTGGAGGTGCACCATCAGCGGGCGTTCAGCGCGCAGCCGCTGCAGATTGTGGCGATTGATTTCATTTTGCAGACGCGGGGCCGGGAGCATTTTCACGAGATTGTGGAGGCTTTGCGGGCGGGCGGGGCGAAAGTCTTGCCGCTGCCGGAGCCGGTGAAGACGGGGGAATGACGAATGACAAAAGGGCGGTCAATGTGTGATCCGTTTAAAGGGGCGGCATGAAAAAGCAAAACGTCGTTATCAAGACCTTTTCGCTTTGACCAGAAACCCTTGTGATGATTATGGCGATAACACTAAAATTTGGCGTGTTGCCTGTGTGAAGAAATGACAAAAATGAAAGCTTTTATATATGGAAGAGGATTTTTGATTGTTTTGCTAAGTATTATCTTAGTCGAGCGAGCAGATTCTTCCGACACCTTAAAGGTGAAAACGCTTAATCAGTTTAAAATTGCTTATACGACTGCTAATCCAAAAGCCAAACGGGATTTGGTGATCGAAGCTGTTGACGATGGTATTATAAAACGCGGGCTGCCTTTGAGCGAGGCCAGTCAACTGTTCGGAAAAGATATGCAGGTATACCGGCGAGATTCAACAAATGGAGTGATGGACGCGACTATTTTTTTTGAGCCTGTAACGCCAGCACCCAAGCCGTTTATGAGCGCAGTACAAGAAGGATGGTATCTCAAGATGGTTTTTAGTTCCGATTATAAACTTGAGTATTACTCATTGAGTAACTTGCATAAATAGCGAAAAAAGGCCATTTATTGTTCGTAAACAAGGCGAACAGTTTTACGAGCAAGACCTGGACATTATTATGGCACGCTGGGGGTCACGAACACGGCGACGGCGAATCTGCCGGCGGCGGTGGGGTTGGAGCTGGATGCCAATGGTAACCTGACGAACGATGGGGTGAAGGTGTTTGGCTATGACGCGGAGAATCAACTGACGAATGTGACGGTGGCGGGACAGTGACGGGTAGAGTTGTTATTGCGTTCGTGCCGGAATTATTGCCTCTATTGCCTGCTACTGGGCTTGAGTTAGGGCCGGATTTAGCCTTTTAATGTTTAGAAATGGTTGTTTGGATTAGTGCTATGGATATAAACGAAAAATTGTTTATGGCTGTGGAGCGCGGTGACCGCTCGTCTGCTGCGTCTTTGATTGCGGCTGGAGCGAACATTAATGGCAGAACTGATTTAGGGGAAGGCGTGTGGTCGTTTGTGGCACCTCTTGGGATTAGAGCAGTGGATTGCGCTCTTGAATTTGGAGCAGATCCAAACTTATTGGACGCGGCAGGTCGAAGTCCGCTTTACTGGGTCGTCTGCGCGGATGCGCCTGATATTGCGTGTCGCCTAATAGATGCAGGCGCGCAAATGGACGCAGAACTCGACGCGACTAAGTTTAATATTATTCATGAAGCCGCATTCGCAGGACATGAAGCCGTGCTTTCGGTTTTGGTTCAGAGGGCATCGCTGGAGCTGCTGGAGGCTGAAAATGTTTTGGATAGGACTCCGATTGATGAAGCGAACGCGGCTGACCATATCAATTGCAGCAGAATTATAGCGCTAGAAATAGCTCGTAGGAAGCGCGAATAATCCTCGAAATACGGCATCAGTGCACGGGCAGCCGGCGATCAGCTACGAGGACTTCATGTTTGCGAGCAGCAACGGGTTGGCGCTGGCGGATGGAATGGGCGCAACAAGCGCGCGGTAGACGCCAATACTGTTAACTGGTGGGACGCGGCAACCCTTGCAGGGTTGATGATTTTTTGGGGACGTTACGCAGCGTAGCCGCTGGCGCGGCAACGCTGGGCTGGCTGAGGGAACGCCGTTGGCGTTCTTCAAAGAGGCACCAATGGGGAATGACAAAGGTGCTGCGGGTTGGCAAGTTACGCCTTGCCTTTGCGGCGTTCGCTGGCCAGCACGGCGGCGCCGAGGGCGCCGGTGAACTGGGGCTGCGGGACGACGCTGACGGGGCAGTTCAGCACCTGCTCCAGCGCCCGGGCCATGCCGGGTTGCAGGGCGACGCCGCCGGTGAAGGAAACGGGGGGCGAAACATGGCGTCCGGCCATGGCGGCGACGCGTGTGGCAATGGCGTTTTGCACGCCGGCGACGACATCGGGCAGGGGCTGGCCGCTGGCGAGGAGGCCGATGATTTCGGTTTCTGCAAAAACGACACACATGTTGCTGATGATCGCCGGATGGGTGCTCTGGCTGGCGAGCGCGGACAAGGTTTCCCAATTCATGTCCAGCCGGGTGGCGATCATTTCCAAAAAGCGGCCGGTGCCGGCGGCGCAGCGGTCGTTCATGGCGAAATCGCGGACGCGGCCGCCGTCTTCGAGGCTGATGACCTTGCTGTCCTGGCCGCCGATTTCGATGATGGTGCGGGTGGCGGGCAGGAGCTGGTGAACGC
>Ga0302322_100000567_pt1 | contig 28371 bp, 24 predicted proteins | sample Fen_T0_2_FD_203757 | JGI IMG/M metagenome (GOLD analysis project Ga0302322, IMG submission 203757) | Peat permafrost microbial communities from Stordalen Mire near Abisko, Sweden - Fen_T0_2 | ecosystem: Environmental > Terrestrial > Soil > Wetlands > Permafrost | place: Sweden: Abisko...
CCGACGAAGGGCTGGCGGCGCACGCCGAGGTCTCGGTGAAGCTCTCCGCGGTAGGGCAGGCGTTGCCCGGCGACGGTCCGAAGATCGCCACCGAGAACGCGCATGCGATCTGTGCCGCCGCTCACGCCGCCGGGACCACGGTGACGTTGGACATGGAGGACCACACGACCACCGATCTCACGTTGGGGACCCTTGCGACTTTGCGCTCCGACTACCCCGACACCGGCGGTGTCCTCCAGGCGTACCTGCACCGCACCGAGGGGGACTGCCGCGACCTGGCGTACGAGGGATCTCGCATCCGACTGTGCAAGGGTGCCTACAACGAGCCGGAGAGCGTGGCCATCCAGCCGCGACACGACGTGGACCTTGCGTACGTGCGATGCCTGGAGGTGCTGATGGCTGGGTCCGGCTACCCGATGCTGGCAACCCACGACCCTCGGCTCATCGCACTCGGCACCGATCTCGCGACGCGGCGGGGCCGCACGCCCGACAGCTACGAGTTCCAGATGCTCTACGGGGTGCGGCCGTCGGCGCAGCAGGCATTGGTGTCGCAGGGCGCCACGATGCGCGTGTACGTGCCGTACGGCTCGGAGTGGTACGGCTACCTCGTCCGACGCATGGCCGAACGCCCGGCCAACCTGTTGCTCGGCGCTCGCGCGCTGGTCGGACTCTGAAGGGACGACGATGACTGATCGGGTTGCCATCCTCGGTGGCGGAAAGATGGGCGAAGCACTGCTTGCCGGCCTGCTGCGCGCCGGCCGATCGGCCGACGACGTGGTCGTGAGCACCCGTCGCCCGGAACGCGCCACCGCCCTGCGTGAGCGCTTCGGGGTGACCACGATGTCGAGTGCCGAGGCGGCCAAGAGCTCCGACACCCTCGTCATCACGGTCAAGCCCCAGGACATGGCGACGTTGCTGTCCGAGATCGAGCCGCACGTCACGCGTGCGCAGCTCGTGGTCTCGGTGGCGGCCGGTATCACGGCCTCGTTCATCGAGCGGCGCCTGGTCGAGGATGTGCCGGTGGTGCGCGTGATGTCCAACACCCCGGTACTGGTCGACGAAGCCATGAGCGCCATCTCGGCCGGTACCCACGCCGACGAGAGCCACATGTTGCGCACCGAGGCGTTGCTGGCGCCGGTCGGTCGCACGATTCGCGTGCCGGAGTCGCAGCAGGACGCCGTGACGGCACTGTCCGGCAGTGGGCCGGCCTACTTCTTCTACCTCGTCGAGGCGATGACCGACGCCGGCATCGCCTTGGGGCTGCCCCGCCAGGTCGCCCACGACCTGATCGTTCAGACGGCCATCGGTGCGGCGGTGATGCTGCGCGACTCCGGTGAGCATCCGGTGACGCTGCGCGAGGCGGTCATGTCGCCGGCCGGCACGACGATCGCCGCGCTGAAGGAGATGGAGGAGTACCGGGTGCGGGCGGCCATGCTCGCCGCCCTGGCAGCAGCCCGCGACCGGTCCCGCGAGCTGGCCAGCGGCCACGACTGACCGAGCCCAGGCCCGCCGCGATGCACGAGTCCGCTTCGCCCTTGTGGAAGCGTCGAAGCGTTGCTTCAGCAAGTTGTGAAGCGTCGAAGCGTTGCTTCGACAAGTACTGAAGCGTCGAAGCGTTGCTTCAGCCAGTGGACGGTGCGGTGGCGGGTGGCGCGTCGATGCCGGCTTCCTTGCGTTGGGCGGCCGTGATGGGCGTGGGCGCGCCGGTGAGGGGGTCGCCGCCGGAGGCGGTCTTCGGGAAGGCGATCACCTCGCGGATCGACTCCGCCCCGCCGAGCAGGGCCACCAGGCGGTCGAGGCCGAACGCGATGCCGCCGTGCGGCGGTGGGCCGAACTTGAACGACTCCAGCAGGAAGCCGAACTTGCTCTGCGCCTCCTCACGGCTCAGCCCGATCACGTCGAAGACCCGCTGTTGCATCTCCCGCCGGTGGATCCGGATCGACCCCCCGGCGATCTCGTTGCCGTTCAGCACCAGGTCGTACGCCCAAGCCAGCGCCCGCCCGGGCTCCAGGTGGAAGGCGGCTTCCCATTCGTCGTTCGGCGCCGTGAAGGGGTGGTGCACCGCGGTCCACCCACCCGCGCCATCGGGCTCGAACATCGGCGCGTCGACGACCCACAGGAACTCCCACGCGTCCTCGGCGATCAGGCCGCCGCGCCGGCCGATCTCCAGCCGGGCCGCACCGAGGAGCGGCAAGGCGTCGGCCCGCGCCCCTGCGGCGAAGAACACCGCGTCGCCGGGAACCGCTCCGACCGCGTCGGCCAGACCGGCCCGCTCCGGCTCGGACAGGTTCTTCGCCACAGGGCCGCCCAGCTCACCGTCGGCACCCACCAGAACGTAGGCAAGGCCCTTGGCGCCGCGCGATTTGGCCCAGTTCTGCCAGCCGTCCAGGTCGCGGCGGGTCTGCTGCGCCCCGCCCGGCATGACGACGGCGCCGACGTGCTCGGCCTGGAACACCCGGAACGGCGTCGAGGCGAAGTACGCCGTGACGTCGACCAGCTCATTGCCGAAACGCAGGTCGGGCTTGTCGCTGCCGTACCGCGCCATGGCCTCGTCGTAGGTCATCCGCCGGATCGGGAGGGCGATCTCGACGTCGAACAGCTGACGCCACAGCCGGGAGACCACAGCCTCCCCCAGCGCGATCACGTCGTCCTGCTCGCAGAACGACAGCTCGATGTCGAGCTGGGTGAACTCCGGCTGACGGTCGGCGCGGAAGTCCTCGTCACGGAAGCACCGCGCGATCTGGTAGTACCGCTCCATGCCGGCCACCATCAGCAGCTGCTTGAACAGCTGTGGCGACTGCGGCAGCGCGTACCAGGCGCCCGGCTGCAACCGGACCGGGACCAGGAAGTCGCGGGCACCCTCGGGCGTCGACCGCGTCAGGTACGGCGTCTCGATCTCCAGGAAGCCGTAGTCGTCCATGACGTCACGAATGATCTTGGTGGTCCGCGCCCGCAGTCGCAGGAGGCGTCCCGGCTCCTCCCGGCGCAGGTCGAGGTAGCGGTACTTCAGCCGGATGTCCTCCCCGACCGTGACGAACTCGTCGATCGGGAACGGCAGGGCCTCGGCCACACTGAGGATCTCGACCTCCTGGGCGATCACCTCGATCGAGCCGGTCGCCAGCTCCGGGTTCTCGTTGCCGGCTGGCCGGACGACCACCTCCCCCGCGATCCTGAGGCAGAACTCGCTGCGCAGGTCGTGCGCCACGTCGGCGTCGCGGACGACGACCTGCACCACGCCGGACGCGTCACGCAGATCCAGGAAGGTCACCCCACCGTGGTCGCGCCGGCGTGCCACCCAACCGGCCAGCACGACCTCGGTCCGGTCGTCCCTGGCACTCAGGGTTCCGGCCTCACGGGTGCGGATCACGCGGGGTGCTCCTTGCTCTCGGGTTGGACCATGGTGACCACCGGGTACCGGTCCTCCGGCGGAGGGGACCAGACGCCCGGATCGGCGCTCACCTGCTCGCCGCTGCGGATGTCCTTGACGGAGTGCGTGCCGTCGGCGTCCGGGAACCAGACGTAGGGGATGCCTCGGCGGTCGGCGTACCTGATCTGCTTGCCGAACTTCGCCGCCGACGGCGCCACCTCCGTGTTGACCCCCCGCGCACGCAGCCGGGTCGCCGCGTCCTCGGAGGCGCCGCGGTGGTCCTCGTCGGCCACGGCCACGAGGACGCAGGTCGGCACCGACCGGCTGGCGGTCACCAGGCCGCGTCCGATCAGGACGGCCAGGAGCCGGGTGACTCCGAGCGCGATACCGACCCCGGGGTACGTGGTCCGCCCGTCACTGGCCAACGCGTCGTAGCGTCCCCCCGAGCACACCGACCCCAGCGACTCGTACCCGACCAGCTGGGTCTCGTACACCGTGCCCGTGTAGTAGTCGAGGCCGCGGGCGATCGACAGGTCGGCGACGACGGCGCCGGGCATCCGCGCGGACGCGACCGCCATCACGGCCTCCAGCTCGGCCAGCCCCTGGTCGAGCAGCGGGTTGGCTACGCCCAGCGCGCGGACCTCCGCGACGAACGAGGTGTCCTCGGTCCGGATCGCCGCCATCGCCAGGCACTGCTTCGCGCCCTCAGGACTCAGACCCGCCTGCGTCACCAACAAGTCGGTGACCTTGGCCGGCCCGATCTTGCCGAGCTTGTCAATGGCCCGCAGCGCAGCCGCAGTGTCCGACGCGCCCGCGCCGAGGAAGAAGCCCTCGGCCAACCGCCGGTTGTTCACCAGCATCACCGCGGGTGGGCACGGCAGCTCCTGGAAGACCTCGGCCATCACGAGCGCGACCTCGATCTCGTGGTGCGGGGCAAGCGTGTCCTGGCCGATCACGTCGATGTCGGCCTGGGTGAACTCGCGGGAGCGCCCCTCCTGGGGGCGCTCGCCCCGCCAGACCTTCTGGATCTGGTAGCGCCGCAACGGGAAGTGCAGGTGACCGGCGTTCTCGAGCACGTACCTGGCCAGCGGCACGGTCAGGTCGAAGTGCAGGCCCAGCCCGGCGTCGCCCTCGTCCGGCGCCGCGTGCAGCCGACGCAGGACGTAGACCTCCTTGTCGATCTCGCCCTTGCGCAGCATCTGCTCGAGCGGTTCGACAGCACGCGTCTCGATCGAGGCGAAGCCGTGCCGCTCGAAGACCCGTCGGACGACGTCGAGCACGTGCTGCTCCACGATCCGACCGGCCGGCAGGTACTCCGGGAAGCCGGACAGCGAGGTGGGTCGGGCCATGGCGTCACAGCCCCCGCGTGGGCGCGGCGACGGGCGAGCCGACCGTGAGGTCGCGCGCCTGGGCGAGGTAAGGGTTCGTCGCCCGCTCACGACCGATCGTCGTCGCCCCGCCGTGCCCCGGGAGGACCAGCACGTCGTCGGGCAGCGGAAGCACGCAGCTCGCCAGCGACGCCATCATCTGCGGCGTCGATCCACCGGGCAGGTCGGTCCGACCGATCGACCCGGCGAAGAGCACGTCACCGGACACCAGGGTCTGCGTGGGCGCCGGGTCGACGCCGTCGAGTCCGTCGGGAGCGCCGACCAACCGGAACATCACCGACCCCGGTGTGTGCCCAGGGGCGTGGTCCACCGCGAACGACAGTCCGGCCAGCTCGACGACCGACCCGTCGCCGAGCGGGCGGACGTCGTCGGGCTCCTGCCACTGCAGCCGGCCGCCGAACATCGCGCGGGTGTCCGCGCTCAGCCCCGCCATGGGGTCGCGCAGCAGATCCCGGTCGCCCGGGTGGATGTAGGCCGGGATCCCCCGACGGCCGGCCACCGGGATGACGCTGAACGTGTGGTCGAGGTGCCCGTGGGTCAGCAGCACGGCGACCGGGTCGAGACGGTGCTCCCGCAGGATCTCGTCGACGCCGTCGGACACCTCGATGCCCGGGTCGACCACCACGCACTGCTCACCGGGACCGGGAGCCAGCACATAGACGTTGGTCCCGAAAGCCGCGGACGGGAAGCCGGCAACCAGCACGGCAGAGCTCCTCGTCGATCGGCGGCTTCGGTGCGACCGAGCCTACCGGCCAGAACCCGGCACCCACGAACGGGTTTGCCCCTCGTCGAGCCAAGAGACGCCACGAGCCCAGGTGGTACCAGCCGAGCACCTCCCGGTTCCTACACTGAGGCCCGCCGTCGAGGAAGGACCCAGCGTGAGCCCGAGCAAGCAGCAGCGCCAGCGCCAGCTGGCCCGCGCCCGCTACGAGCGGCAGCAGGCCCGTCGCCATCACCACAACCGACGGCGCCGGCGGCGGCAGGTGATCGCGATCGTCACCGTTGGTGCGATCCTCGCCGCGATCGGACTCGGCTGGGCGGCGCATCTGATGTCGGGGCCAACCGCGAAGACCGTCGCCACGCCAACACCGTCGACGTCGACTCCGCCCGCACTCGTCGCCGGTCCGGCGGCTGCGGTCGTGCCTGGGTGCAAGGACACCACCATCAGCCTCGACGCGAACCCGCCGACGTTCGCCCAGCCGGCGCAGGTGCTCAAGCCGGGAACCGCCGCCAAGGCGACGCTGACCACGAACTGCGGCGCCATCGCGTTCACGCTCGACACGGCGTCGGCGCCGAAGGCGTCCAACGCGTTCGCCTTCCTCAGTGGCAAGGGCTACTACGACGACACCCCCTGTCACCGGTTGACCACCGCCGGTCTGTTCATCCTGCAGTGCGGCGACCCGACCGGCACCGGCACGGGAGCCGTCGGCTACGCGCTGCCCGACGAGAACCTGCCGAAGGGCGGAAAGGCGAACTACCCGGCGGGCACGGTCGCGATGGCCGAGGGCGCCAGTGGCAAGGCGGGGGCCCAGTTCTTCATCGTCTACAAGGACACGGCGCTCCCGGCGAACTACACGATCTTCGGCCAGGTCACGCAGGGTCTCGACGTGGTCAAGAAGGTCGCAGCAGCCGGGACGGGAACCGGTGCCGATGGCGCACCGAAACAGGCGGTCGTCATCTCGAGCGCTACCGTGGCCACATCCTGACGACGAGGGCCCAAGAGGGAAGCCATCGATGACCCAGCCGACGGACGAGCCGATCGACGCGTCGACGTGGGGGCGCGTCGACGCTGACGGCACGGTCTTCGTCCGCACCGCCGACGGCGACGTGTCGGTCGGCGTGTGGCTGGCCGGCACTCCGGCCGATGGCCTGGCCTACTACTCGCGTCGCTACGAGTCGCTGGTGGTCGACGTCAACCTGCTCGAGCAGCGGATCAAGGACGCGCACCTCGCACCGGACGAGGCGATGGCCAAGATCGGAAAGCTGCGGGCGCAGGTGGACACCCCGCAGTGCGTCGGCGACCTGGTTGCTCTGCGCGCTCGGCTCGATGCCCTGGTGCAGCTGGCCCACCAGCAGCGCGAGCAGCGGGCGGCCGAGCGCGAGCAGGCCAAGCACGCAGCACGCGAGCAGCGCGAGGCGATGGCGGCCGAGGCCGAGAGGCTGGCCGAGTCGACCCAGTGGAAGGCGACCGGCGACCGCTTCCGCGAGCTGGTCGAGCAGTGGCGGGCCGCCCCGCGTCTGGACCGCGCGAGCGAGCAGGAGCTGTGGCGCCGGCTCAGCCACGCCCGAGCGGCGTTCGACAAGCGTCGACGCGCGCACTTCGGCGAGCTCGACCAGAAGCGCAAGGAGGCGGCCGCCACCAAGGAGACCCTGGTCGCGGAGGCCGAACAGCTGGCGACCTCCACGCAGTGGAGCCCCACCGCAGCCCGTTTCCGGGCCCTCATGACCGAGTGGAAGGCTGCCGGACCGGCACCGCGCGGAGCCGAGGACGCGCTGTGGGGTCGGTTCCGGGCCGCCCAGGACCAGTTCTTCACCGCCCGATCCGCCGCGTTCGCCGAGCGCGACTCCGACCAGCAGACCAACCTCGCCGCCAAGCTCGCTGTGGTCGCCGACGCCGAGCGCCTGGTTCCGGTGACCAACCTCAGGGCCGCCCGGCAGACGCTGCGCGAGCTCCAGGACCGATTCGCGGCAATCGGTCACGTCCCCCGGGCCGACCGGGACTCGGTCGAAGGACGGATGCGGGCCGTCGAACAGGCAGTCCGTGACGCCGAGCAGAACCAGTGGCGCCGGTCCAACCCGGAGGCCCGGGCCCGAGCCGAGGCGACCGTCGCGCAGCTGAATGCCTCGATCGCCAAGCTCGAGCGGCAGCTGGCCCAGGCCGAGGACGGCGGCAACACCCGTGATGCAGACCAGGCGCGCGAGGCGCTCCAGGCGCGCCAGGAGTGGCTCGTCGAGGCGCAGAAGGCGGTCGCCGAGTTCTCCGGTTGACGCGGCGGACGGGCGGTGGCTGGGTCAGGTGTTCTCGGCCGACGTCACCCGGTAGGCGTCGAACACACCCTCGACCCCTCGGACGACGTTGAGCACGTGGCCGAGGTGCCGCGGATCGCCCATCTCGAACGTGAACCGCGACAGCGCGACTCGATCCCGGGTCGTGGTCACCGACGCCGACAAGATGTTGACGTGCTGGTCGGACAGCACGCGGGTGACGTCGGACAACAGGCGCGGCCGGTCCAGCGCCTCCACCTGGATGTTGACCAGGAACATGCTGTTCGACGTGGGCGCCCACTCCACCTCGACCATGCGGTGGGGATCGAGCGTCCCGACGTTGGCGCAGTCGGTGCGGTGCACCGAGACGCCGTCGCCACGGGTGACGAAGCCGGTGATCGAGTCACCGGGGACGGGTGTGCAGCACCGGGCCAGCTTGACCCACACGTCGCTGGCTCCGCGAACCACGACACCCGGATCGCCCGCGGGTCGTGCCCGGCCCCGCATGGGTCGCGTGGGCGTCGCCGTCTCGGCGAGATCCTCGACCGCTCCTTCCTCGCCGCCGAACGCGTCGAGGAGCCGCTGCACGACGGTCTGCGCGGCGACCTGACCTTCGCCGACCGCCGCGTACAGCGAGGAGATGTCCTTCAGGCGCAGCTCGTTCGCCACCTGCACCATGGCCGGTTGCGCCATGAGCCGTTGCAGCGGCACTCCCTGCTTGCGCAATGCCTTCGAGATGGCGTCCTTGCCGTGCTCGATCGCCTCCTCGCGTCGCTCCTTGGAGAACCACGCCCGGATCTTGCCCCGCGCCCGTGCGCTGGCCACGAAGTTCAGCCAGTCGCGACTCGGTCCCGCCGTCTGGGCCTTGGTCGTCAGGACCTCGACCACGTCGCCGTTGTCCAGCGTGGAGTCCAGTGGCGCCAACCGCCCGTTCACGCGCGCACCCACGGTGCGGTGACCGACCTCCGTGTGCACGGCGTAGGCGAAGTCCACCGGGGTGGCCCCCATGGGCAGCGCCACGACGTCGCCCTTCGGCGTGAAGACGAAGACCTCGGACGCCGTGATCTCGAACCGCAAGGACTCGAGGAACTCACCGGGATCGCTGGTCTCCTGCTGCCAGTCCAGCAGCTGGCGCAGCCAGGCCATGTCGTTGGGCGATGCCTTGCCGGCCGGAACAGCGCCGGTCGCGTCCTCCTTGTACTTCCAGTGGGCCGCCACCCCGTACTCAGACCGACGGTGCATCGCGTGCGTGCGGATCTGCAGCTCGACCGGCTTGCCACCCGGGCCGATCACCGTGGTGTGCAGCGACTGGTACATGTTGAACTTGGGCATCGCGATGTAGTCCTTGAACCGGCCCGGTACCGGATTCCAGCGCGCGTGGATGGCGCCCAGGGCCGCGTAGCAGTCGCGCACCGACTCCACCAGCACCCGGATGCCCATCAGGTCGTAGATGTCGGCGAAGTCGCGGCCACGCACGATCATCTTCTGGTACACGGAGTAGTAGTGCTTCGGGCGACCGGTCACCGTCGCGTTGATCCGGGCCGCGCGAAGGTCGGCCGACACCTCGTCGATCACGTCGTCCAGGTACGACTCGCGGCTGGGCGCCCGCTTGTCCACGAGGCTCACGATCTCGTCGTACATCTTCGGGTAGAGGGTGGCGAACGCGAGGTCCTCGAGCTCCCACTTGATCGTGTTCATGCCGAGCCGGTGCGCCAGGGGTGCGTAGATCTCCAGCGTCTCGCGGGCCTTCTTCTCCTGCTTCTCCAACGGCATGTACCGCAGGGTGCGCATGTTGTGCAGACGGTCGGCCAGCTTGATGACGAGCACGCGGATGTCCTTCGACATCGCGACGATCATCTTGCGGACGGTCTCGGCGTGGGCGGCCTGCCCGTACTTGACCTTCTCCAACTTGGTCACGCCGTCGACCAGCAGCGCCACCTCGTCGCCGAAGTCCTGCCGCAGCTGGTCGAGGTTGTACTCGGTGTCCTCGACGGTGTCGTGGAGCAGAGCCGCGGCCAGGGTCGGGGTGGTCATGCCGAGCTCGGCCAGCACCTGCGCGACCGCCAGTGGATGCGTGATGTAGGCGTCCCCGCTCAGCCGACGCTGGTCACGGTGCAGATACTCGGCCGTCTCGTAGGCCCGCTCGATCGTGCGGATGTCGGCCTTGGGGTGCGTGGTCCTAACCGTGCGGACCAGGGGCTCCAACGCCGGCACCGACCCGCTGCGCCCGGACAGCCGACGGGCAATGGCCTTGCGGACGCGCGACGGCGTGTGCGGCGGCTCGGCCACGACCGACCCCGGGCGGTCGGCAGCGACCGCCGCGGCGGGGGTGAGGTCGTCGGCCACTCGGCTCCTCGGTGCGGGTGGCCCAAGTGTAGGCGGGGTCAGTAGTCGAGCCGTGGAGTCAGCGCTTCTTGCCGCGCGGCCGACGCTTGCCCGACGACTTCTTGGGCTGGTTGCGCGGGCCTCGGGCGGTTACCGCCGTGGTGGTGGGTGCGGCCGCGGCGGTAGCGCCGACCGCGGCGGCCACGGGCTCGTCGGCTGCGGCGGCCGTGGCCGATGTCGATGCAGTCACGCCACGACCGGACGCCTCACGCTGGGCCACGCGCTTGTTGAGCGCCCGGATGGCCGGTTCGCGGTTCTTCAGGTCGACCAGGATGGGAGTGGCGACGAACACCGACGAGTAGGTGCCGATCGCGATCCCCACGAACAAGGCGAGGGCCAGGTCCTTCAGGGTCCCGGCGCCAAGGACGTACGAGCCGACGAACAGCAGCGAAGCGACGGGCAACAGGCCGACCAGCGAGGTGTTGATCGACCGGACCAGGGTCTGGTTGACCGCGAGGTTCGCCGCCTGCCCGTAGGTCATGCGGGCACTGGCCGTGATCGCCCGCGTGTTCTCCTTGACCTTGTCGAAGACGACCACCGTGTCGTAGAGCGAGTAGCCGAGGATCGTCAGCACGCCGATGACCGTGGCGGGCGTCACCTCGAACCCGACCAGTGCATACACGCCGACGGTGATGACGATGTCGTGCGCGAGTGCGACCAGGGCCGCGATGGCCATGCGCCACTCGAACCAGACCGACAGGTACAGCACGACGGCGGCCAGGAAGACCACGAGTCCGACCAACGCCTTGTGGGTGATCTGCTGGCCCCACGACGGACCCACGACCTGCGTGCTGACGTTCTTCACCTCGGCCTGGCAGCCCTGGGCGATCGCCTGCTTCGCCGTTGCGGTGTCCTTGGAGTCCAACGAGATGGTCTGCACGTTCACGTTGCGGCCCAAGGAACCCTCGGTGACCGTGACGATCGGGTCCTCGGTGGTCACCCCGGAGTCGACGAAAGCCGCGCGCGCCTGCTCCACCGTGCAGGTGGCCGACGGGACGGTGAAGATCGAGCCTCCGGAGAACTCGATCCCGAAGTTGAGTCCGCGGAAGGTGAGCGCAGCCAGCGAGAGGAGCACGAGGACGGCCGAGATCGCGTACCAGCGACGTCGGTGGTCGACGATGCTGAACGAGACCTGGCCGGTATAGAGGCCGTGGGTGAAGTTGCCGACGCGCGACATCAGGACTCCTCCGCCGTGGTCGTGGTGGCGGTGGCAGTCCCGCGTCGAGTGGGCTTCACCGGCGTCGTCCGGTCGCCCAGCCGCTCGGCGGACAAGCCGGACCATTGGCTGCCGGAGTTGAAGAACTTGGTCCTGGCGAGGAGCGACATCACCGGCTTGGTGAACATGAACACGACCACGAGGTCGACCAGCGTGGTCAGCCCGAGTGAGAACGCGAAGCCGCGCACCCCGCCCACCGAGAGCACGTACAGGATCGTGGCCGCCATCAACGAGACGAAGTCGGCCGCGATGATGGTGCGTCTGGCCCGGACCCAGCCGTTCTCCAGGGCCACGCGCAAGGTGCGACCGTCGCGCATCTCGTCGCGGATCCGCTCGAAGTAGACGATGAACGAGTCGGCCGTGATCCCGATCGCGACGACCAGACCGGCGACCCCGGCCAAGGTCAGCGTGTAACCCATTCGGTCGCTGAGGAAGACCACCAGCCCGTAGGTCAGCGCAGCCGCGGTGAGCAGCGAGGCGACCGCGACCAACCCGAGCGCCCGGTAGTAGACCAGCAGGTACACGATGACGACCAGCAGCCCGAGCGCCCCGGCGATGAGCCCGGCGCGCAGCTGGTCGCTGCCGAGGGTCGGGGAGATGGACTGGGTCTCGGCCACCTTGAAGTCCAGCGGCAGCGACCCGTACTTCAGCTGGTTCGCCAGGTCGGTGGCCTCGGTCTGCGAGAAGCTCCCCGAGATCTCGGCGCCGCCGAAGATCGGCTCGTTCACCGCCGGAGCGGAGACCACCTGGCCGTCGAGCACGATCGCGAACTGGTTCTTCGGCGGCGAGTTCTTGTACAGCGCCGTCGTGGTGTCGCCGAAGTTCTTGTTCCCGGTCGAGTTGAAGGTCAGGTTGACCACCCAGGCGGTGGAGTTCTGCGGAATCCCCGCCGAGGCGTTGGTGATGTCGCTGCCGTCCACCGCGACCGGTCCGAGCAGGAACTTGATCGAGCCGTCCACCTGGCAGGCAACCACCGGCTGGTTGCTCGGCTGGTTGTTCGCCAGCTCCTCGCGGGTGTGGGCGTTGGCGCAGTCGGCGGTCTGGTAGGTCTTCACCGTCTGGCTGGAGGGCGTGGTCGTGGTCGGCGCCGGTGTCGGCGACGCCCCGCCCGAAGCCGTCGGCGTGGGGCTCGGGCTGCTGGTGTCGGTGCGGGGGCGCACGCTGCCGCTGCTCGACGAGGTGGGCGACGCCGTGGTCCCGCTCCCCTGGCCGGACCTCTTGGTGCCCGACGGGCTCGGCTTTGGCCCCGGCTTCTTGGTGCCCGACGGGCTGGGGCTGGGCGACGTGGGCGGAGCCGGGGTCCCATTGGTTTCCGCGAGCACCGGCCGGAACGTCATCCGGGCCGACTTGCTGACCGTGTCGACCAGCTGTTGCTCGTTCACGCCAGGCACCGAGACCACGATCACGGCGTTCTGACCGGTGCCCTGGGTGGTCACCTCGGCCTCGGCGACGCCGGTGCCGTTCACCCGCTTGCTGATGATGTCGACGGCCGTGTTGAGCGCGTCCTGGGTGACCGTGCCCTCCTCGCCGGGGGCCGGCTGTGGCTGGAGCACGATCGACGTGCCGCCGCGCAGGTCCAGACCCAGCTTGGGGGCCCAGATCGACGTGACCGCCATCCAGGCGAGGAGCCCGGCCAGCACGACCCCGAGCACGATGAGCGAGCGCTCCGGATGAGACTTGCTTGCCGCCACTGCCAGCCCTTCCTCGTCTCGTCAGTCCCCTTGGACCGCCGAGGCAGTATCCCTGACGTTTCGCCCCGCTCGGTGCACCAGGGGCGTGCGTCGTCCGATCGGTGCGCCTACCCGCGATCGGCCTGGGGGTCGGGCTCGGCATCCGCGGGACGTTCGACGGCCCCGATCGCGGCCCGCACGAACTGGAGCTCGACGCCTGGTGCGACGGTCAGGGTCACCCGCCGGTCGTCGAGGGCGGCAACGGTTCCGAACAGGCCGGACGTGGTCATCACTTCCTGACCGACGGCCAGGGTCGACTGCATCGACTGGGTCTGCCGCTGACGCTGACGAGCCGGTCGCAGGATCAGCACCCAGAGCAGGACCAGGGGGACCAGGAGCAGGAGGATCGAACCGGCGTTCACGCGAGGGGCTCGCTTCCGGGGACGGGCCGAGACGGCCGGGCAGATGAGCGCGGCGAGCCTACGGGGCCTCGGGCTCCACGTCGAAGAGCGTGCCGGCTCCGGGCGCCGCGGCGGGGGCCACGAGGCCGAGGTGCGCCCAGGCCGCCGGGGTCGCGATCCGGCCCCGCGGCGTGCGGGCCAGCAGACCGCACCGCACCAGGAACGGCTCGGCCACCTCCTCGACCGTCTCGCGCTCCTCGCCCACGGCGACGGCCAAGGTGCTGACTCCCACCGGTCCCCCGCCGAACCGGCGCAGCAGGGCCTCGAGCACCCCACGGTCGAGCCGGTCCAGCCCGAGCTCGTCGACCTCGTAGACGGCCAGCGCAGCACGAGCGGTCGCGCGGTCGAGCACGCCGGTGCCCCGCACCTGCGAGTAGTCGCGGACCCGGCGCAGCAACCGGTTGGCCACCCGCGGAGTCCCCCGGGACCGCCCCGCGATCTCCTCGGCGGCGTCGTCGTGCAGGGCCACGTCGAGCAGCTGCGCCGAACGCCGCAGGACGTGGGTCAGGTCGGCGGCGTCGTAGAAGTCCAGGTGCGCGGTGAACCCGAACCGGTCGCGCAGCGGCCCCGGCAGGAGGCCTGCCCGCGTGGTCGCACCGACCAGCGTGAACGGCGGCAGCTCGAGCGGGATCGCGGTGGCCCCGGGACCCTTGCCCACCACGACGTCGACCCGGAAGTCCTCCATGGCCATGTAGAGCATCTCCTCGGCCGGACGGGCCAGCCGGTGGATCTCGTCGAGGAACAGCACCTCACCGGGGACCAACGACGACAGCAGCGCAGCGAGGTCGCCGGCGTGTTGGATCGCCGGGCCGCTGGTGATCCGCAGCGGCTGGCCGAGCTCGGTGGCGATGATCATGGACAGCGTGGTCTTGCCGAGTCCCGGCGGTCCGGACAGCAGCATGTGGTCGGGTGCCCGACCCCGGGCGGTCGCTGCCTGCAGCACCAGCGACAGCTGCTCGCGCACCCGGTGCTGGCCCACGAACTCATCGAGCGCCCGCGGGCGCAGGGCAGCCTCGGCCGCGCGTTCGGCGGGGTCGACCTCGGGGCCGACCACGCTCATCGGGCCGACCGGCTCGGGAGCCACGGCGTCAGCCTCGACTCAGCGTCTGCAGCGCCGCCCGCAGCAGGACCGCGACGTCGGGCGCACCGCCGTCGTCCGGTGGGGTCACGGCGATCACGGCCTCGTCGGCCTCGCGGGTGGACCAGCCGAGCCCGAGCAGCGCCGCGTGCACCTGGGGCTGCCACCCGCCGCCGGTGCTCGTCGCGCCGCCGCCGGATGCCCCGCCGAACGACCCGGCGGGACCGAGGCGGTCGCGCAGCTCGAGCACGATCCGCTGGCCGCCCTTGCGGCCGATGCCGGGCACCTGGCACAAGGCGGCGAGGTCGTCGGTGGAGACGATCCGCCGCAGCGCGTCGGGCGAGTGCACCGCCAACATGGCCTGGGCCAGGCGGGGGCCCACCCCGGTGGCGGTCTGGAGCAGCTCGAAGACGGCCCGTTCGTCGTCGCTGGCGAAGCCGTACAGCGTCAGGGAGTCCTCACGCACGACCAGTGCGGTGGACAGCTTGGCCGTCTCCCCGACCCGCAGTCCGGCGAGCGTGCCCGGGGTGCACTGCACCTGCAGGCCGATCCCACCGATCTCCACCACGGCGGCGTCCGGCGCCAGCGCGGTGACCGAACCTCGGACCGAGGCGATCATCGAGCCGCCGCCGCGACGGCCTGGGCGTACCGGTTCTGGGCCGTGCCGCGCCACAGGTGGCAGATCGCCAGCGCCAGCGCATCGGCGGCGTCGGCCGGCTTCGGCGGTTCGGACAGCCGGAGCACCCGGGTGACCATGGCCGTCACCTGGGCCTTGTCGGCCCGACCCGAGCCCGTGACCGACGCCTTGACCTCGCTCGGCGTGTGCAGGGCGACCGGCAGTCCGCGCCGAGCAGCCACGAGCAAGGCGACCCCCGAGGCCTGCGCCGTACCCATCACGGTGCGCACGTTGTGCTGGCTGAAGACCCGCTCGACGGCCACGGCGTCGGGACGCCACCGGTCCATGGCCGCGTCGAGCGCGATCTCGAGCGCCAGCAGCCGCTGGGCGACCTCGTCGGACGGGTCGGAGCGCACCACGCCGTGATGGACCAAGGTGAGCGGGCGCCCGACGGCTCCGTCGATCACCCCGACCCCGCACCGGGTCAGGCCCGGGTCGACGCCCAGAACACGCACCGTCGGCCCTCCTTCCGGTGGCTCCACCCGACTGTTCGATCCGACTGTTCGATCCGAACAGGTGTTCGGAACACTAGTCGGCGTCCTTCTCGGTCGGGAACAGCGACGCGCCAGGAATTGAACGTTCAGGGACCGCGCGGGGTCGAGGTCAGACGTTGGCCGAGCGGGCCCTGCAGCAACAGCGTTCCGTGCGCCCCGACATCGCAATCCGTGAACCGGATCGACCAGCCACCCTCGTGGACGAGCCGATGGTGGAAGCGGCACAGGAGCACCGCGTTCGCCTGGTCGGTCCGGCCGCCGTCGGCCCAGGGGGTCACGTGGTGGGCGTCGGTGTACCTGGCCGCGCGACCACAGCCGGGGAAGCGGCAACCACCGTCGCGCACCGCCAGGGCCCGCCGTTGTGCTGGCGAGAACAGCCGCCGGTCGCGCCCCACGTCGAGCGGGACCGAGCCGGGCCCCAGCACGATCCGGGCGACCGCGGCGTCGCACGCCCAACGACGCAGGGTCTCGTCGCCCACCGGCATCCGCCCGCCGACCGGGTGGTCGACCATGGCTGGGCGTGCGCTGGGGTCGCCGAGCAACCGGTCGAGCGGCACGAGGACGTCGAGGTGCACCTGGCTGCCGGACAGCACGGGCAGGTCGCCCGCAGCCACGGCCGTTCGGGCGAGGTCGACCAGCCCGTCGGCCCGGCGTTGGGCACTCGAGCGGTCGTCGGCAGGGTCGGTGGGCACGAGGAACGGCGCGAGCGCCGAGGTGAGGACCGCCGTGCCCTCGCCGTCGAGCAGTCCGTCGAGCGCGGTCATGCCGTCGAGCAACGGCGACAGGTGCAGGTACCGGCGCTCGAACTGGGCCCGCGCCTCGGCCTGGCCACCCTCGGGGTCGACCGTGTGCCGCAGCGCCCGACCGGCTGCGCGGAGTCGGCCGGTGTCGACCCAGCCGGCCAGCTCGGTGAGCAGCTCGACGGCTGCGTCCCGCGACCCCTCCGGCAGGTCACGGACCGAGCGGTCGATCGTGCGCACCTGGTCGTAGGTGATCGCTCCGTTGGCCAAGGCCGTGATCGGGCGGCACAGATGCGCCCGGGAACCGCGAGCGATCCGGACCCGCTCGCTCGCATCGCCGGGCGCCAGGTGCAGTCCGCCCTGCAGCCACGCCGACGTGGACCGGGCGCCGTGCAGCACCTCGGCGTCGCCGTGGACGTCGAACCGTTGCAGCGCGGCGCTGAACACCGCCTCGGTGGCGTCGACCAGCTGGCGCAGGCCCGCCAGCCAGGCCGCGCGCTCGTCCGGACCACTCGCCGACTCGACAACCGGCAGCCAGCCGCGCACGTCGGCCAGGACGGCGTCGACCTCGACCGGCAGGTTGCGTGGGCTGAACATGGACCCCACCTCGTTCGACGCGGACCGCGGGCAGGCGCACCCGTGGGTTCCGGCCGCGAGTGGTGCCGACGACTCGCGCGTCCGACGGTCACCGGTCGGATCAGCTCGATGGCTGTTGACGGGCGCCTCGCTGGCGACAGCGGACGCGAATCTCCGACCGGGTCCTGTTCGAGCGTCGGCAGTTCGAACAAGTGTTCGAATCGTAGCCGAACCCCACCCCACCGTCAACCTCGAACCGTCGGTCCTGGAAGCGATCACTCGGCCTGAGCAGCGCGGCCCCGGGAGCCGGGCGAGCGAGGAGGCTCACCCCGATCGGGTGCTCGCCGAGGGCGACCAAGCATGCGCGTGGCTGGCTGATCAACCCCCCGCGCCCGACGTCGATCCGACCGGTGAGTCGGCGTTCGCGAAGGGCTCCTGACGCTACCTGTCCAGCCGCGACGGCCGACCAGCGCTGAGATCAACCGATCCGCTCGAGCACGTCGTCGCTGACGTCGAAGTTCGCCCACACGTTCTGCACGTCGTCGGAGTCCTCGAGCGCCTCGATCAGCCGGAAGATCTTGCCGGCACCGTCCTCGTCGAGGTCGACCATGACGCTCGGGACGAACGAGGCCTCGGCCGACTCGTAGTCGATCCCGGCCTGCTGCAGGGCCGTGCGCACGGTGACCAGGTCGGTGGGTTCGCTGACCACCTCGAACGTCTCACCGAGGTCGTTGACCTCCTCGGCACCCGCGTCCAGCACCGCCGTCAGCACGTCGTCCTCGCCGAGGCCGGCCTTCGGCACGAGCACGACGCCCTTGCGGTGGAACAGGTACGAGACCGAGCCGGGATCGGCCATCGAGCCGCCGTTGCGGGTCATGGCCACCCGCACCTCCGACGCCGCCCGGTTGCGGTTGTCGGTGAGGCACTCGATCAGGACGGCGACGCCGTTGGGGCCGTACCCCTCGTACATGATCGTCTGCCAGTCGGCGGCCCCGGCCTCGAGCCCGCCGCCGCGGCGCACCGCGCGGTCGATGTTGTCGTTGGGCACCGACGACTTCTTGGCCTTCTGGATCGCGTCGTACAGCGTGGGATTCCCCATCGGGTCGGGTCCGCCGGTGCGCGCCGCAACTTCGATGTTCTTGATCAGCTTCGCGAACAGCTTGCCGCGTCTGGCGTCGACGACGGCCTTCTTGTGCTTGGTCGTTGCCCACTTGGAGTGGCCGGACATGGGTGGCGGTCTCCTTGCTGTTCAGTCACCCAGCGCGGCGACGAAGGCCGCGTGGATGCGGGTGTCGCCGGTGAGCTCGGGGTGGAACGAGGTGGCCAGCAGGTGCCGCTGACGGACCGCCACGATCGTACCGGCGGCCGGTCCGGCCTCCAGGCGGGCGAGCACCTCGACCTGGCTCCCGACGGACTCGACCCACGGGGCGCGGATGAACAACGCGTGGAAGTCCCCACCGGCCACACCCGCGACCGCGACGTCGGTCTCGAACGAGTCGACCTGACGACCGAAGGCGTTGCGCCGCACCGTCATGTCGATGCCACCGATGGTCTCCTGGTCGGGGCGGCCGTCCAGGATCCGGTCGGCCAGCATGATCATGCCCGCGCAGGTGCCGTACATGGGGAGTCCGTCTCGAACGGCCGCCCGCAGAGGCTCGAGCATCCCGAACACCTGCGCCAGGCGCGACATGGTCGTGGACTCCCCGCCCGGCACGATCAGGCCGTCGAGGCCCGGCAGCTCCTCGGGCCGACGGACTCGTTGCGCCTGCGCGCCCACCGCGTCGAGGGCGCGGACGTGCTCGCGGACATCCCCCTGCAGAGCGAGGACGCCGACGACGGGCGCGCTCACCAGCCGCGGTCGGCGTAACGCTCCGACTCGGGCAGCGTGCTGACGTTGATCCCCACCATGGCCTCGCCGAGGCCGCGCGAGACCTTGGCGATCACGTCGGGGTCGTCGAAGAAGGTGGTGGCCTTGACGATCGCCTCGGCCCGCTTGACCGGGTCGCCGGACTTGAAGATGCCCGAGCCCACGAACACGCCCTCGGCACCGAGCTGCATCATCATGGCCGCGTCGGCCGGGGTCGCGATGCCGCCGGCGGTGAACAGCACCACCGGCAGCGTGCCGGTCTCGGCGATCTCCTTGACCAGCTCGTACGGCGCACGCAGCTCCTTGGCCGCGGCGAACAGCTCGGTCTCGTCCAGCGTGCTCAGCCGGCCGATGTCCCCGCGGATCGCCCGCATGTGTCGGGTGGCCTCGACCACGTTGCCGGTGCCGGCCTCGCCCTTGGATCGGATCATGGCCGCGCCCTCGCTGATCCGACGCAGTGCCTCGCCGAGGTTGGTGGCCCCGCAGACGAACGGCACGGTGAAGGCCCACTTGTCGATGTGGTGGGCCTCGTCGGCCGGAGTGAGCACCTCGGACTCGTCCACGTAGTCGACGCCGAGCGACTGCAGCAGCTGGGCCTCGACGAAGTGACCGATGCGGGCCTTGGCCATGACCGGGATCGAGACCGCGGCGATGATGCCGTCGATCATGTCGGGGTCGGACATCCGCGCGACGCCGCCGTCGCGGCGGATGTCGGCCGGCACCCGCTCCAGAGCCATGACGGCCACTGCGCCCGCGTCCTCGGCGACCTTGGCCTGCTCGGGGGTGACGACGTCCATGATGACGCCGCCCTTGAGCTGCTCGGCCATGCCACGCTTGACGCGGGCGGTGCCGACGGCGCCACCCACGGCGACCGCCTCGACCAGGTTCTGCTCGGGCGTGGTGCTGGACACGTGGACCTCGCTGAGGGAAACGGTGGGTGAACGCCGGGACGGCGTCACTCCCCCATGGTACGAGGGAACCGGGCTAGCGGGTGGTGACGGGTCGCTGGGAGTTCTGGAGCAGGATCCAGACCTGGCCGGGAGCCAGGGCCAGGTCGTGGCCCCGGAACATCCAGCGGGTGCCGGACTGGGCGTTGGGCCGCTGCCAGGTGACGTGGTACATACGGCCGTTGCGGAAGACCACCGCCTTGCCGCTGCCGACGGTGTCGGTCATCGGCGTGACCCCGCCGAACTTGTCCCCGTACCCGCTGTCGTAGACGTGGCAGTACTGGACGATCACGGTGGTGCCGCCCAGTCGCGGCCCCTCGACCGTCTTCTCGGGGTCGCCGTCCATCGTGAGCAGCCAGCGTCGCTGTTGGGGCGACCAGGTGAACTGAGCCTGGGCGTCGGGCCAGACCGCGGTCATGCTGTGGACCCGGCGGCCACCGCGCGGGGCGGCGTCAGAGAACGTCGACCCGACGTTGTGGGCCTTGACCGCGTGCGGGGCGCGGGTCAGGAGGGTGTGGCCGTTGGCGAACAGGTCGTACGGGGCCGGGCGCCCCGACTGGCGCCAGTAGCCCTTGCCCGACACCTCCGCACTGACGTCGTACAGCGGCGCCTTGGCGATCAGCGGGGCCAGCCGGGGGTTCTCCCCGGAGAAGGCGAAGGCGACCTTGCCGTACTGCGCCAGCAGCTCGAGGTCGGTGATCCGGGCACTGCGGATCGGACCGACGACCTTGGGCGGCTTGGAGGAGAAAACGGCCACGTAGCGGGTCAGCCCCCACTCCACCTCCTCGAGGTAGACGACGTCGGCCACGCTCAGCCCGGCGTGCGGCCGGGCGTTGTCGGTGTTGTCGAGCTTGACCACCAGCACCCGACCGTTGCGACCCGGTCGTCCGGACAAGGCATTCGCCGGAGGCGGACTCGGGGTCGAGGTGGCACTGGTCGAGGCCGCGGGGGTGATCGGCGCGGGCGTGGACCCGCCGCCGCAGGCGGCAGCGGACACGGTCAGGAGGACGGTTCCCAGGACGGCTGCCACCGGCTTGACGATGCGGCTCGGCCGGGCCGGGACGAAGGTGCGGTTCACTTCCCTAGGCTAAGCGCTGCGACGCACCAGTCCGGACAACCCTCGCGGTGGTGTGTCGTCGATCTCGAAGGTGCCGGTGGTCGGCATCGCCGGGGTGATCCGCAGGATCCGGGCGCTGGGCCTCGAGCACAGGTCCCGGGTCGCCCGGGCGGCGTCGTTGTGGAAGCTGCGGGCCAGGACCACTCGGTCGCAGGCCGTGGCGAGGGCCGTGATCAGCTGCCGGCCGGAGGGATCCAGATCGGCGAGCTCCTCCTCGAAGTCGTCGTCGAGCTCATCGAACACCGCACGCAGGTCCTGGCTCAGCGCGCTCTCGGCACCCTCGCGCTCGGCCGGTTCGGCCTCCTGGGCGGCGAAGGCGGCCTCGGCGAGGACGACCGCGCTGGCCGGATCGAGCAACGAGGTGGCGGCGAGGTCGGTGACCAGGGCCGCGCGCCGCACGAGCTGGGCGTCGAGCGCGTTTCGGGCCGAGTCGAGGCGCAAGACCATCCGGTCGACCCGGCCCGCGAGCCCGCGCCGGTACAGCAGTCCTAGGAGCAGGACGACCGCGACGAGCGCGAACAGCCACTGCCAGCCGGTCACGACCGGCTCCCCCGACGCAGCCGCCCGGCGAACATCCCCGGCCCTTGCCGGTCGTCCTCGGTGACGAGGATCCCGGGCGCCGTCACCGTCGCGTAGACGTCGAGGATCTGACGGGCCACGGTGTCCCAGTCGTAGCGGTGGGCCACGGCCGCCCCTCGGCTCGCCAACTGCGCCTGCCGTTCGCGGTCGGGGAGCAGGTCGATCGCCGCCTGCGCCAACGCGGACGGGTCGCCGACCGGGGTGAGGACGCCCGCGCGCCCGCCGTCGAGCACGCTCCGGAAGGCCACCAGGTCGCTGGCGATCACCGGGGCACCGGCCGCCATGGCCTCCAACAACACGATGCCGAAGCTCTCGCCACCGGTGTTGGGGGCCACGAGCACGTCGACGCTCGCCAGAGCGCTGGCCTTGTCGTCGCCGGAGACCCGGCCGAGGAAGGTCACCCGGTCGCGTACCCCCGAGGGAAGCGCCGACCGCGCCTCGTCGACGTCTCCGGGCCCGACCACGAGCAGCTCAGCGTCGGGTCGCGCCGCCGCGATCGCGGGGAACGCCTCGAGGAGCACCGGCAACCCCTTGCGCGGCTCGTCGATCCGCCCGAGGAAGCCGAGCACCTCGCCCCCACGCGCCCGACCGGGCAGTGGGTGGGCTCGCGCGAACCGGCGGGTGTCGACTCCGTTCGGGATCAGCACGGCGTCGCCGCCCAGGTGTTGCACCACGGTCCGCCGGGCCTCCTCGCTCACCGCGATCCGGGCCTGCACCTTCTCCAGCGTTGCCGACAGCAAGCCGTAGCCGGCGACCATCGAGCGCACCCGACCCTCGTACGACGCATGGAACGTCGCGACGATCGGCCCCAGCGCGGCCCAGCACGCGACCATCCCGATGCTCGGCGAGATCGGGGAGTGCACGTGCATCACCTCGAACTCGCCCTCCCGGATCCAGCGGCGCACCCGCGACGCCGACACCGGGCCGAACGCGACCCGGGCGACCGAACCGTTGTGCCGGACCGGCATCGCCCGGCCGACCGAGACCACGTACGGCTCGCTGATCGTGTCCTCGTCGCCCGGAGCCAGCACGCTCACGTCGTGTCCGGACGCGATCAGGTGCTCCGCGAGGTCACGCACGTGGACCTGCACCCCGCCGGGGACGTCCCACGAGAACGGGCAGACGATGCCGATCTTCACGGCGTCTCCCTGGCCCGGTCGGCGTGGGCTCGTCGGACGTCGTCGAGCCAGAACGGCTGGAGCATGTGCCAGTCCTGCGGATGAGCCCGCACCTGTTCGCCGAGCAGGTCGGCGAAGGCCTGCGTCATGGCCTTCACCTTGTCACGCAACCGTCCGGTGGTGGGTGGCTCGATGGTCGGCAGCGCCTGCAGCTGCGTGTGGTCGGCGTCGTACCACGACGCCAGCGGGATCAGCGGCTGGCCGGAACGGATCGACAACAGTGCCGGACCCGGTGGGAACGTCGCCGGCCTCCCCAGGAAGTCGACCTCGAGCCCGCCGCCGGAGATGTCGCGGTCTGCGAGCAGAGCCACGATCCGCCCGGCCGCGAGCCGCTGCTGCAACGTCGCGAACGGGTCGTCGCCGCCGGTGAGCGGCAGCACCTCCATGCCGAGCCCTTCGCGGTACTCCACGAAGCGCCGGTACAACGACTCGGGCCGCAGCCGCTCGGCCACGGTGGTGAAGTGCAGACCGCGCAGCACCGCCCACGCCCCGATGTGGTCCCAGTTGCCGCAGTGCCCCATGACGGCGACGCCGCCGTCGGCCAGCGTTCGCAGGATCTGCGGCTCGTCGTGCACGGCCATCCGGGCGATCACGTCGTCGTCGCTCCAGGCCGGCAGGCGGAAGGCCTCGTACCAGTAGCGCGCGTAGGACTGCATCCCCGACCGACCGAGCGCCAGCACCGTGTCGGCGTCTGCCTCGGGAAGCGCACGGGCGTAGTTGGCCTGCATCTGGCGCACCCCAGCACCCTGTGCCGCCCAGGCGCGGTCGGCTGCGGTCCGAAACGCGCGGCGACCCGCCGCTTCGGGCAGGTGGCGGACCAACGTCCAACCCGCGCCGTAGCCGACCTCGGCCAGGCGGTCCTTCACCGCGGAGGCACGGCGACGGTCTGCCGCCGCACGGCCACGAGGCGCTGGATCACGGTCACCCACGCCAGCACCGCCACCACACTCACCGCCACGGCCAGTGCCCGCACGTCCCACACCCCAGCCAGCAGCACGCCGGCCCCGACGATCACCAGCCGTTCGGTGCGCTCGGCGATCCCCACGCTGGCGTCGACGCCGACGCCTTCGGCGCGGGCGCGGGCGTAGGAGACCAGCAGGCTGCCCACCAGGGCCGCGAGGGTGACGGCGAGCCAGACCTGGCCGGCGTCGGTCCGCTGCGCCGCGTAGTACAGCGCGAGGCCGCAGAACACGGCCGCGTCGCTGACCCGGTCCAGCGTGGAGTCGAGGAACGCGCCCCAGGACGACGAGCGGCCGGACAGCCGAGCCATGGTGCCGTCTAGGGAGTCCGAGAAGATGAAGAGGATCGTCAGACCGAAGGCCCACAGGAACTCGCCCTGGGGCAGGAACCACAGCACGATCGCGCAGACCGCAACCGTCCCGACGATGGTGACCGCGTCGGGACTCACGTGCAGACGCAGCAGGGCCCGGGCCGGCGGATTGAACACGCCTCGGGCCACGGATCGACCGCGCTCGGTGAGGGTCCCCATCGCGTCGCCACCCTATCGAGCACGGGTCGAGCGACCCTTGCCGCACACGCGTCGCGGGTGGAGGGTGGCCTCGACCCACCTGGTGGAAGTCCTTTTCCCGAGGAGGAGAACGAGCATGGCCGAGAAGGCAACCGGGGCCGCCGGAAGGGCGCCCAAGGCCGACCAGCCCGCGGACATCCGAAACGTCGTCCTGGTCGGCCACAGCGGATCCGGCAAGACCACCCTGGCCGAGGCCCTGCTCGTCGCCACCGGCGTCATCCCGCGGGCCGGTCGGGTCGAGGACGGCACCACGGTGACCGACTTCGACGACGCGGAGGCCCGCCAGCAGCGCAGCGTCTCACTCGCGCTCGCACCCTTCGAGTTCGAGGGCACCAAGGTCAACCTGCTCGACACCCCCGGCTACGTCGACTTCGTCGGCGACCTGCGCGCCGGGCTCCGGGCCGCCGACGCGGCCCTGTTCGTGGTCTCGGCGGCCGACCGGATCGACGGCACGACCGCGATGCTGTGGGAGGAGTGCGCCACCGTCGGCCTGCCGCGAGCCGTGGTGATCACCAAGATCGACGCACCTCGTGCCGACTACGACACTGCCCTCGAGCAGGCGCAGAGCACCTTCGGTGAGGGCGTGCTCCCGCTCTACCTGCCGATGCATGCCGACGACGAGTCGGTCGCGGGGATGATGGCGCTGCTGTCGCAGCGGATCGACGACTACTCGTCGGGATCACGCGTCGAACGCGACCCTGAACCGGCGCATCTGGAGCTGATCGAACCCGCGCGCAACGAGCTGATCGAGGGGATCATCGCCGAGAGCGAGGACGAGAGCCTCATGGACCGCTACGTCGGCGGCGAGGAGATCGACCCGCAGACGCTGGTCACCGACCTGGAACGCGCCGTGGCCCGTGGCTCGTTCTTCCCCGTGATCCCGGTCGCCTCGACGACCGGTCTCGGCCTGCCCGAGCTGCTCGAGGTGATCACGCAGGGGTTCCCGTCGCCGCTGGAGCACCCGGTGCCGCCGGTCAGCACCCCCGACGACGAACCCCGCGGCCCGTTGTCGGCCGACCCGGCCGGACCGTTGGTCGCCGAGGTGGTCAAGACGGTCAGCGACCCGTACGTCGGGCGGATCTCGCTGGTCCGCGTGTTCTCCGGGACGCTTCGTCCCGACACCGTGGTCCACGTGTCCGGCCACGGGCTGGCCGACCGGGGTCACGCCGACCACGACGTGGACGAGAAGGTGGGGGCGCTGTCGTCCCCGCTCGGCAAGACCCAGCGGCTGGTCGACGAGTGCATCGCCGGCGACATCTGCGCCGTGGCCAAGCTGGGGCGGGCCGAGACCGGCGACACGTTGTCGGGCAAGGACCAGCCGCTGCTCATGCACCCGTGGGTCATGCCCGACCCGTTGCTGCCCGTGGCGATCGTCGCCCACTCCAAGGCCGACGAGGACAAGCTCTCGCTGGGCCTGCAACGGCTGGTCGCAGAGGACCCGACCATGCGTCTGGAGAACAACACCGACACCCATCAGCTGGTGATCTGGGCCATGGGCGAGGCCCACGTCGACGTGCTGCTCGAACGCCTGGCCAACCGGTACGGCGTCGCCGTCGACGCGGTGCCGATGAAGGTGTCGCTGCGCGAGACGTTCGCCGGTCCGAGCAAGGGGCACGGACGACACGTGAAGCAGTCCGGCGGCCATGGTCAGTTCGCGGTCTGCGACATCGAAGTGGAACCGTTGCCGGGCGGATCCGGTTTCGAGTTCGTGGACAAGGTGGTCGGTGGGTCGGTACCGCGACAGTTCATCAGCAGCGTCGAGAAGGGGATCCGCGCGCAGATGGAGCGAGGCGTGGCCGCGGGCTACCCCGTGGTGGACGTGCGGGTGACCCTGGTCGACGGCAAGTCGCACTCGGTGGACTCCTCCGACATGGCCTTCCAGACCGCCGGCGCGCTGGCGTTGAAGGAGGCGGCCAAGGGCACGCAGGTGCAGATGCTCGAGCCGGTGGACGAGGTGGGTGTGCTGGTGGACGACGAGTACGTGGGCGCCGTCATGGGCGACCTGTCCAGCCGACGGGGCCACGTGGTGGGCACCGAACCGGTGGGCACCGGACGCACCCTCGTGCGCGCCCAGGTGCCGCAGGTCGAGATCACCCGCTACGCGATCGACCTGCGCTCGCTGTCGCACGGGACCGGGACGTTCACCCGCTCGTACTCCCACCACGAGCCGATGCCCCACCAGCTCGCCGCCAAGCTCGCCGCCGAATCCAGTTGATCTTGGACTTCATGTGCGAGTTGATCACTCCCAGCCCGCGTCTTCTCCGAGATCAACACTGAGTCTTCGAGATCAAACACCCGGGTCTCGCGATCAACACCGGTCAGCCGACGAGGTCGGTCCAGGTGCGGGACAGCAGGTCGCGGGTGTCGCCGAGGAGCTGCGGGAGCACCTTCACCGATCCCACGACCGGCATGAAGTTGGTGTCCCCGCCCCATCGCGGCACGACGTGCTGGTGCAGGTGCTCGGCGATCCCCGCACCGGCGATCGATCCCTGGTTCATGCCGATGTTGAAGCCGTGGGCGCCCGAGGCGACGCGCAGCGTCTCCATCGCCCGCTGGGTGAAGGCCCCGAGCTCGGCGACCTCGTCGGCGTCGAGGTCCGGGTACAGCGCCACGTGACGGTACGGGCACACCATCAGGTGGCCCGGGTTGTACGGGTAGAGGTTGAGCACGACGTACACGAGATGCCCGCGCGCCACGATCAGACCCTCGTCGTCGGTCAACCCCGGAATCCGGCAGAACGGGCACCCGTCGTCACCGCCGTCCGGCGGCTTGTTCTCGCCCTTGATGTAGGCGAGTCGATGCGGCGTCCACATCCGCTGGAAGCCGTCCGCGACACCCACGCCGTCCTGCTCCTGCGGCAGGTCGGTCATCCGGGCTGCCGCTCGCGTACCGCACGCACGATCTCGGCCACGGCCTCGTCGACCGGGACGGTGTTCTTCTGCGTGCCGTCGCGGTACCGGAACGAGACCGCGTCGGCGGCCACGTCGTCGTCGCCGGCCAGGAGCATGTAGGGCACCTTCTGCCGTTGCGCCGTGCGGATCTTCTTCTGCATCCGGTCGTCCGACGTGTCCACGTCGACCCGGATGCCTTCGGCACGTAGCCGGGCCGCGACGTCGACGAGGTAGTCGACGTGCGCGTCGGTGATCGGGATGCCGACCACCTGCACCGGTGCCAGCCAGGCCGGGAACGCACCGGCGTAGTGCTCCAGAAGCACCGCGAAGAAGCGCTCGATCGATCCGAAAAGGGCGCGGTGGATCATCACCGGACGATGACGTTCACCGTCGGCGCCCTGGTACTCGAGCTCGAACCGGTTGGGCTGGTTGTAGTCCACCTGGATCGTGGACATCTGCCAGGTGCGGCCGATGGCGTCGCGCGCCTGCACCGAGATCTTGGGGCCGTAGAAGGCTGCGCCCCCCGGGTCGGGGACGAGCTCGAGGTCTTGCTTCAGAGCCGCCTGGCGCAGAGCCTCGGTCGCCTCCTCCCAGTCCTCGTCGCTGCCGATCGACTTCTCCGGGTCGCGCGTGGACAGCTCGAGGTAGAAGTCCTCGAGCCCGTAGTCGCGCAGCAGGGCCAGCACGAACGTCAGCAGGCTGTCGAGCTCTCCGGCCATCTGCTCCTTGGTGCAGTAGATGTGGGCGTCGTCCTGCGTCATTCCGCGGACACGGGTGAGACCGTGCACCACGCCGGACTTCTCGTACCGGTACACGCTGCCGAACTCGAATAACCTCAGGGGCAGCTCGCGGTACGAGCGACCCCGCGCCTTGAAGATCAGGTTGTGGAACGGGCAGTTCATGGGTTTGAGGTAGTAGTCCTGACCGGGACGCCGCACGGTGCCGTCACCGTCGATCTCGGCGTCGAGCTGCATGGGCGGGTACATGCCGTCGGCGTACCACTGAAGGTGACCGGACTGCTCGAACAAGGCCGCCTTGGTGATGTGCGGGCTGTAGACGAACTCGTAACCGCCGGCCTCGTGACGGCGGCGCGAGTAGTCCTCCATGACCCGCCGGACGACGCCGCCTTTGGGATGGAAGACCGCCAAGCCCGAGCCGATCTCCTCGGGGAAGCTGAACAGGTCGAGGTCGACGCCGAGCCTGCGGTGGTCGCGCTTCTCGGCCTCCT
>Ga0302322_100000568_pt1 | contig 28363 bp, 25 predicted proteins | sample Fen_T0_2_FD_203757 | JGI IMG/M metagenome (GOLD analysis project Ga0302322, IMG submission 203757) | Peat permafrost microbial communities from Stordalen Mire near Abisko, Sweden - Fen_T0_2 | ecosystem: Environmental > Terrestrial > Soil > Wetlands > Permafrost | place: Sweden: Abisko...
CTCGTCGTCATCGGGTCGAGCACCGGCGCCGCAGAGGCGCCGGCTCCCGCTGCGGCTCCGGCTCCGGCTCCCGCGCCGCAGCCCGCGCCGTCCGCTCCTCCGGCTCCGGCTCCGGCGGCGCAGGCTCCCGCCCCCCCGGCCCAGGCACCTGCCCCTGCCCCTGCCCCTGCCCCGCAGGCTCCCGCCCCGGCGGCACCAGCACCCGCACCCGCACCGGCCCCGGCGGCCACCGCGTCGACGGCGCCGTCGCACTCCTCCCCTGCCGACCTGTCCGTGTACGTCACCCCGCTCGTCCGCCGCCTGGCGACGGACAACGGCGTCGACCTGACGACGGTCAACGGGACGGGCGTGGGCGGGCGGATCCGCAAGCAGGACGTCCTGGACGCCGCCGCTGCCGCGCAGGCCGCCGCCGAGGCGGCCAAGCAGGCGTCCGCCGCGCCGGCCGAGTCCGCCGCACCCGCTCCGGCGCCGGTGTCCGCCCTGCGCGGGACGACGGTGCCGATGTCCCGGCTGCGCAAGGTCATCGCCAAGCGCATGGTCGAGTCGCTGCAGGTCTCTGCGCAGCTCACGACGGTGGTCGAGGTCGACATGACCCGGATCGCCCGGCTCCGCGCCCGGGCCAAGGCGGAGTTCGAGGCCCGCGAGGGCGTCAAGCTCTCGTTCCTGCCGTTCCTGGCGCTGACTGCGGTCGAGGCGCTCAAGCAGTTCCCCGTCGTCAACGCGAGCATCGACGGCGACACGATCGTCTACCACGCGCAGGAGAACCTCGGCGTCGCCGTCGACACCGAGCGCGGCCTGCTGGTGCCCGTGATCCACGGCGCCGGCGACCTCAACATCGCCGGCCTCGCCCGCAAGATCGCCGACCTCGCCGAGCGGACCCGGATCAACAAGGTCACCCCGGACGAGCTCGGCGGCGGCACCTTCACGCTGACCAACACCGGCAGCCGGGGCGCGCTGTTCGACACCCCGATCATCAACCAGCCGCAGGTGGCGATCCTCGGCACGGGTGCCATCGTGAAGCGCCCGGTCGTGACCACGGACGCCGACGGCGGCGACACCATCGCCGTCCGGTCGATGATCTACCTGGCACTGTCCTACGACCACCGGATCGTGGACGGCGCGGACGCCGCCCGCTTCCTGGTGACCATGAAGCGCCGCTTGGAGGAGGGCCGGTTCGAGTCGGCCCTCGGCCTGCCCGGCCGCGCCTGACCGACCGCTGACGCCCGGCCTGCGCCGGTCGTCCCCTTCCGCCGACGCCCCGTGGCCCACGCCACGGGGCGTCGACGCGCGCCGCGGCCCCGGCACCGCGACCATGGGGGCGTGAGGATCGCCGTCACCGGCTCGTCCGGTCTCATCGGAACCGCTCTCGTCACCGCCCTGCACGCCGGGGGGCACGACGTCGTCCGACTGGTCCGCCGGCCGGCCCGACAACCGGACGAGGTGACCTGGGATCCCGAGGCCGGCACCGTGGACGTCGACGCGCTCGCCGGCGTGGACGGCGCCGTCAACCTCGCGGGGGCGGGCGTCGGCGACCACCGCTGGACCGACGCGTACAAGCAGACCGTGCTGGGCTCCCGGGTGAACAGCACCCGGACCCTGGCGACGGCTCTGGCCGCGCTCGACCCGCTGCCCCGGGTGCTCGTCTCCGGCTCGGCCGTCGGCTACTACGGCGACCGGGGCGACGAGCCGCTGACCGAGGCGTCCGGTCCGGGGACCGGCTTCCTCACGGAGGTGTGCCAGGCCTGGGAGGCGGCCACCGCTCCGGCGGCGGACGCCGGAATCCGGGTCGCCTACGCGCGGACCGGGCTCGTGCTCTCCCCGGACGGCGGCGCCCTCGCCCGGCTCCTGCCGCTGGCCCGGCTCGGGCTCGCCGGCCCGCTGGGCGGCGGCCGGCAGTGGTGGCCGTGGATCACGCTGGACGACGAGGTGCGCGCCCTGGTGTTCCTGCTCGAGAAGGACCTGGAAGGGCCGGTCAACCTCAGCGCGCCGCAGCCCACCCGCAACGCCGACCTGACCCGTGCCCTCGGCAGCGCCCTCCATCGGCCGACCGTGCTCCCCGCCCCGGCGTTCGCGCTGCGGCTGGTGCTGGGCGAGTTCGCGAGCGACGTGCTGTCCAGCCAGCGGATGCTGCCCGCCCGGCTGCTCGACGCCGGCTTCGGCTTCCGGCACCAGACGCCGGCCCAGGCCGCCGCCTGGGTCACCGGCCACATCTGACAGCTCTCTCCGTCCTCCCCCTCATCTCGCGGGGGCTCGTCAGGACTGGCCCCACGTCTGGCGGACCAGCCAGTGCACGCCGTCCGGGGCCGGCACCAGGGCCAGCACGATGGCCGTGGGCCGGGCCGCCGGGACCGCCGTGGCGGCCTGCGGGTCGGTCAGGCTCACCTGGCGGTGCGCCGACGTCGTGACTGTCGCCCGGATCGTGAGCGCGCCGTCCGGGCCGGAGTCTCCCACCGGGTCGGAACTGACGTCCTCGACGGCGAAGGAGAGCCCTTCCAGCCGGACGCCCGCCGCCCGCAGCCGCCCGACCAGCGCGCTGTCGGCGGCGAGGGCCGGTGAGCCGGGCGCGTCGACGTCCGCGAGCGGGATCTCGGAGACCTGTTCGAAGGCCTCCGCCCGGGCCCTGGACAGGCGCACCAGCGCGGCCCCCACCGGCTCGCGCTCGCCCGGTCCGGCGGCTGGGCCGGCGCTCGACCCGGGAGCCACCGGCGGGCTCGACAGCGCCGGCTCCTGCGTGGCAGCGGCGACGACGGTCGGTTCGAGGGAGGGCGCGGCCAGCGACGGCTCGGCGGACACCCGGACCGAGGCCGGCGACGTCACCCGCACCGCCGGCAGCCCCGAGCCCGCCACCGCGGCGGACGACGGCACGTCGCCGGACGACGTCCGCCCCGCCGACACCGGCGCCGCCCGACCGGCGGCCCACCACCAGCCCACCGCCACGGCCATGACGACCGACGCGGCCAGGGCGACCGGCCAGCCCGTCCACCCGGAGCCGCGCCGCGTCGAACCGCCCGCCGCCCCCGCCGCTCCCGCGCGGAAGGCGCGCTGCGGTCGGCGCCGCAGGTCACCCGCCGACGGCGACGCCGGCGACCGCGAGCCGGGCGACCCCGAGCGGGCCGATCCCGTTCGCGCCGGTCCTGTTCGCGCCGATCCTGTTCGTGCCGACCCCGTCGATCCCGACCGCACCAGCCCCGGGCCGGTCGTGCCCGCGACGGCCCGTGGCCGCGTGATCGCCGTGGTGACCGGCAGGTCGCGCGGGGTCAGGGCGGCCGTCGGTGCGCCCGGCGCGCGCGTCCAGCCGGCCTCGCTCGCCGAGCGCGGACGCCGCACCGGACCCTCGATCCGCACGATCACCGCACGCGGCGCCGCCGGCAGCCCGTCGCCCGCGGGCGCCGGGCCGAGCAGGGCGTCGAACCGGGGCCGCGCCGGGGCGGCCGGGCGTACCGGCGGCGCAGGGTCCGGCCGGGACGCCGCACCGACCCCGGGATCGGGACCGTGCCCGGCGCCGGCGGCCGGCCCGACCAGCCGGATCGGGGCGGGCCGCACCTCGGCCAGCGTGTCCCGCGCGACGGCGGCCAGGTCCGGACGGACCAGCGGGTCCGACGCGGTGCACCGGTCCGCCACGGCCAGCAGGACCGCCAGGGCGTCGCCGCCTCCGCCCTGCCCGTCGCCGCCCTGCCCGTCGCCGCCCTGCCCGTCGCCGCCCTGCCCGTCGCCGCCCTGCCCATCGCCGCCCCCGCCGCCCGACGGCACGGGCGTGCCGGTGAGGGCGAACCGCAGGAGCGCTCCGAGCGCGTGCACGTCGTCCGCCGCGGCGGGGCGGCCGGTCGCCGCCGGGTCGGCGTAGCCGTCGCTCCCCCACCGCTGCTCAGCCTGCTCCCCGAGGACCAGCGCGCACCCCAGATCCGCGACGAGCGGCCGGCCGTCGGCCGTGAACAGCACGTTGGAGGGCGACAGGTCGCCGTGGACCAGCCCCCGCCCGTGCAGCTCGGCGAGCGTCCGGGCCAGCGGCACCACGAGCGTGCACGCCTCCGCCGGCTCCAGTGGGCCGCGCGCCCGTACGACGGCCTCCAGGCTGCCGCCCGCCGCATGGTCGAGCACGAGTGCCCGCGCGCCGCCGGGCAGGTCGACCACCCGGCGAAGGCGCACCACGTGCGGATGGTCGATCCGGCGCAGCACCGCCACCTCCCGGGCGAGCCGATCGGCCGGCGACCCGCCGTCGGCACCCGACCCGCCGTCGGCACCCGACCCGCCGTCGGCGGCCTCCCCGGCACCGGCGTCGACCGCACCCGGGTCGAGCACCGGCGGGCCCTGGGGCAGCGCCGTCGCGCGGTCGCGCCCGATCTTGACGGCGACCTGCTCCCCGGACGCCAGGTCGTCGGCGAGCCAGACCTCCGCCTGGCCACCCGCCCCCAGCAGCCGCAGCAGGCGCAGGCCCGGCACGTGCGGGACGCCGCCCGCGCCCGTGCCGCCGGCCTCGTCGTCACCACCGGCCCGCCCCGTTCCCCCTGTCCCGTTCACGATCACAGCCTGCACGATCCGGACGAAACGCGTTCGCGTTGTCCACAGGCACCGGCAGCGACCCGGAGCTTCGCTCGCCCTTGTCGGTGCCCCCGGGTACCGTCCGTGGTCATGCCGGACCTGCCAGCACGACCGCTCCCCCGCCGCGCCGACGTCGTCGTCGTGGGCGCCGGCCTGGCCGGGCTGGCGTGCGCGCTGCGGCTGCACGCGCAGCAGGTCGACGTCGTCGTGGTGGAGGCGGCGGACGGCGTCGGCGGCCGGGTCCGCACGGACCGGGTCGACGGCTTCCGCCTCGACCGCGGCTTCCAGCTGCTGAACCCCTACTACCCCGAGGTGCGCCGCCTCGTCGACCTCCCCGCGCTCGGCCTGCAGCCGCTGCCGGCCGGCGTCGTGGTGGCGTCCGGGGGCGGCCGCCGGTTCCTCGCGGACCCGCGCCGGACGTCGGTCACCGAGTGGCCGCGCGTCCTCGCCGACCTGCCCCGCACCGGGGTCCTGCGCGAGCTGCCCGGATTCGGGCGGTGGGCGCTAAGGGCCGCCCGCGCCGACCCGGCCGAGCTGCTCTCGGCGCCCGACGAGCCGTGGGGGCGCGCCCTCGACCGGCGAGGGCTGACCGGCCCGCTGCGGCACGGCGTCCTCGAACCGTTCCTGGCCGGCGTGCTCGCGGAACGCGACGGAACCACGTCGCGCCGCTTCGTGGAGCTGCTCCTGAGGTCGTTCGTGCGCGGCCGGCCGTCCCTGCCGCGCGCCGGCATGCAGGCCCTGCCCGACCAGCTGGCCGCCGGTCTGCCCGCCGGGGTGGTGCACCTCGGCGTGCAGGTCACGGCGGTCGCCGGCGGGCCGGAGGGCCGGCAGGTGGCCACGGCGGGCGGCACGATCACCGCCCGGGCGGTCGTCGTCGCCGCCGACCCGGACGGGACGGCGGCCCTCACCGGCCTGCCGGTCCCGGCGATGCACGGACTGACGACGTTCTGGCACGTGGCGGAGGTCCCGCCGACCGCCTCCGGCGCGCTCCACGTCGACGCCGACCACCGCGGTCCGGTCGTCAACAGCGTGGTGATCAGCCACGGTGCCCCGAGCTACCGCTCCGACACGCGGGCACTCGTCGCGACGACCGTCCTCGGAGCCGCCGGCGACCAGGCCACCGAGACCGCCGTCCGCCACCAGCTGGCGCTCGTCCACGGCACGAGCACCGCGGGCTGGGGGCTGCTCGCCACCCACGCGATCCCCCGGGCCCTCACCGCGATGCCGGCGCCGCTGGTCGCCCGGCAGCCGGTCGAGCTCGGCGACGGGCTGTTCGTCGCCGGCGACCATCGCGACACCGCATCCCAGCAGGGGGCGCTCGTCTCCGGTCGGCGCGCCGCCGACGCCGTCCTGCGCCACCTCGGCCACACCGTCCCGCCCCGCCCGCCGCTGGAGGTCTCCGGTGCCCGCTGACGCCCCGACGATCCTCGCCACCTCGGGCGGGGTCGCCGCCAACGCCGAGGGGCGCCGCCGCTTCGACCTGGGCGCGCTCGTGCATCACGCGATCGAGCTGTCGGGCGTGCAGGGCCGGGCGCCGCGGGTCCTGTTCCTCGGCACGGCCAGCGGCGACCCCCGCCACCTCGCCGCCGAGATCGACGAGGCCAGCCGCGCCGTCGGGGTAGCCTCCGAGCACCTGCACCTCTTCCCGATGCCTAACCACCCCGACCCCGAGGCGCTCGTCCTCGACCACGACGTCGTCTGGGTGTGGGGCGGCTCCGTGGCGAACCTGCTGGCGGTGTGGCGGGTGCACGGGCTGGACGACGTCCTGCGCCGCGCGTGGGCGGCCGGCGTGGTGCTGGCCGGGGTCAGCGCCGGCTCGATCTGCTGGCACGCCGGCGGCACGACCGACTCCTTCGGTCCCGAGCTGCGCGCGGTGACCGACGGGCTCGGGCTGCTCCCGTGGGGCAACGGCGTCCACTACGACTCCGAGGCACGACGTCGCCCCCTCGTCCACCGCCTCGTCGCCGACGGCGTCCTGCCACGCACCTACTGCACGGACGACGGCGTCGGGCTGGTGTATCGAGGCACCGAACTGGTCGAAGCGGTCGCCGAGCGCCCGGGGGCCGGCGCCTACGTCGTGGAACGCGACCCGACCACCGGCGAAGCGGTGGAGACCCGGCTCCCCACCCGCCGACTCCCCGCGGTGACCATGCACGGTTGAACATCGCCGAACCGGTGTTGCGAGCACCAGAACTGTTCAAAGTCGCGTTCGACCCGGTTGCCACGACGAGCGCTGCCGGTTCGACCGTGCATGATCACGGAGCGAGCGGGCCGAGGGACACGCGGCGTCCCTCGGCGGCGCTGAGGCGGGCCGCGTCGATCACCTCGGCCACGTGGACGGCGTCCCACGGGTCGACCGGCAGTGCCGCCGCCCGCGCGCCCGGCTCCCCGGCCGGCAGCGCCAGGGCCGCGACGACCGCGGCGTAGAAGTCCTCGGCCGAACCGGGTGCCCGCGGCACCGGCCGGCGCTTGTCGCCCGCCACGAGCCAGCCGCAGTGGCCCGGCGCGTCGGCGAAGCCCTCGAACACCGCCGGCTCCCCCGGCAGTTCGGTCGCGACGTACGCGGCGCGGCTGCCGAGCACGCGGGTGCGCGGTCCGGGGGCACCCACCACGGAGCCCAGCGTCAGGTGGCTGCGCACCCCGGTGCCTTCATGGACGAGGGAGACGAAGACGTCGTCCTCCGCGGTCGTCGTCCGGGCCGCGGTCTCGGCGTAGACGGACCCCGCCCGCCCGAACAGCAGCAGCGCCGCGTCGATCACGTGCGGACCGAGGTCCAGCAGCAGGCCGCCGCCCTCCGCCGCCGTCGCGCGCTCGCGCCAGCGCGCCTTGGGAACCGGCCGCCAGCGCTCCCACCGCCGCTCGAACCGGTGCACCGTACCCAGCTGGCCGTCGGCCAGGACCCGGGCGAGGGTGAGGTTCTCGGCGTCCCAGCGCCGGTTCTGGAAGACGGTGAGCGGCACGCCCGCCGCCTCGGCCGCGGCCACGACCTGCCGGGCGGAGGCGGCGTCCACGGCGAGCGGCTTGTCCACGACGACGGGCACCCCCGCCGCGACGCACGCAAGCGCCTGCTCGGCGTGCGCCCCCGACGGCGTCGCCAGGACGGCGAGGTCGGGCCGGGTCGCGAGCGCGGCGTCCAGGTCGGGGACGACGTCGGCGTCCGGCAGGTCCGCGCGGACCTGCGTCATCCGCTCGGGCGACGCCGTCGCCACCACGGACGGCGCGACCCCTGCCGCCCGCAGGAGCGGCGCGTGGATCCCCCGCCCCGCCGACCCGTACCCGATGAGCGCGACCCGGAGCGTCATGGCGCCAGTCTCACGGTCGGGCGGCGCCGGTGCCCGCGGATTCGGCCGACCCGCCGGCCCCGGACACCTCGCCGTCGCCGCCGCCGTCGTCGCCCGACGACACCGACGCCGGAGCCGACTCCGGAGCCGGCCCGTCCACCCGCCCGAGGCGGCTCGGCAGCCACGTGCGCCGGCCCAGCTCGTAGGCGATGGCCGGCACCAGCAGCGTCCGGACGACGAGGGTGTCCAGCAGGACACCGAACGCCACGATGAACGCCACCTGGGCCAGGAAGAGGATCGGGACGACGCCCAGCGCCGCGAACGTCGCCGCCAGCACGATCCCCGCGCTGGTGATCACGCCGCCGGTCACGGACAGGCCCGCCAGGATGCCCGGCCGGGTGCCCTGTCGGATCGACTCCTCCCGGACCCGGGTCATCAGGAAGATCGAGTAGTCGATCCCGAGCGCCACCAGGAACACGAACCCGTACAGCGCGATCCCCGGGTTGGACCCCGGGAAGTGGAAGACGTGGTTGAAGACGACCGCGGAGGCCCCGAGCGTCGCCGCGAACGAGAGCACGTTCGCCAGGAGCAGCACCAGCGGCGCCACCAGCGCCCGCAGCAGCAGCGCGAGCACCACGAAGATCACGGCCAGCACCACCGGGATGATGGTGCGCTGGTCCTCGTTCGCCAGGTCCCGGAAGTCCACGTTGGCCGCCGTCTGCCCGCCGACCAGCGCGTCCTTGCTGATCGCGTCGAGCGACGTCCGCAGCCGGACGACGGTGTCGTCGGCCGCCGGGCTGTCGGCGTTGTCGGAGAGGGTCGCCTGCAGCTCCACCAGGCCGTCGACGGTCTTCGGGGGCGCGCTCGCCGCCTGCGGCGAGCCGGCCGGGGCGTCGGTCGTGACGGCCACGGCGGCGACGCCCGGGGTCCCCTTGACCGCGGCGAGGAGGTCGGCGGCCCGGTCGGCCGGCCCGACGACGATCGTCGGGTTGCCCGAACCGCCGGGGAAGTGCCGGGTGAGCGCGTCGCCGCCGGTCACGGACTCCACGGTCGTGAGGAAGGTGTCGGCGGTGGTCACCCCGCGCTGGTTGAAGGTCGGCACGAACGCGGCGAGCGCCAGCAGGACGATGCCCGTCGCCACCCAGGCGCGGCGCGGGTGGCGCCCGACGAACCCGGCGACGTTGGCCCAGATCCCCCGGCTCTCCGGCCCGACGCTGCCCACGTGCGGGACGACGGGCCAGAACAGCCAGCGTCCCGCCTCGTGCCCGGACCCCTCGGCGGCCCGCTCCCGGCGGCGCCGGCGCACGTCGCGCACGTTGATCCACACCCCGAGCGCGCCCAGGCCCAGTGCGGGCACCGCCAGCGCGAGCCCGACGGTGGTCTTGCCGGACGCGGCCAGCCCGCCGCCCGCCGCCAGCAGCCCGGCCCCGAGCACCGACAGCACCGGCCCCGGCAGCAGCAACGCGGCCGGCAGCATGGTCATCGCGGCGAGCAGGGCGGACGCGATCCCGATCGCGCCGACCGGGCCGAGGCCGCGCGTCTGGCTGAGGTTGCTGAGCAGCAGGCAGAGCAGGCCGATGATCACCGTCGCGGCGGAGGCGCCGATCGGCTCCACCGCGCGCCGCCACGCCAGCCACATCGCCTCGTACCGGTCGTCGTGCCGGCGCAGTTCCTCCCGGTAGCGCGAGACCAGCAGCAGCGCGTAGTCCGTCGCCGCGCCGATGACGAGGATCGACAGGATGCCCTGCGCCTGCCCGTCGAGGGTGATGACGTCGTTCTTCGCCAGCACGTACACCAGCCCCGCGGCCAGCGTGAACGCGAAGGCGACCGACAGCAGCACGACGATCGGCACGAACGGGCTGCGGTAGACGACGAGCAGGATGAGCAGGACCGCGATCAGCGCGACCACGAGCAGGATGCCGTCGATCCCGCCGAACGCCTTGACCAGGTCGGCGATGAGGCCGGCCGGCCCGGCCACGTAGATCCGGGCGCCGTCCGCGGCGAGGCTCGCGTCCGCGGCACGGATCTCCTCCACGGACCGCTGCAGCGGGCTCTTGCCGTCCGCCAGGGTGCTGCCCACCTCGCTGACCCGGTAGTTGACCAGCGCCAGCACCGCCTTGCCGTCCTGCGACGGGACGACGGGCACCGGGCCGGCCACGAGGAAGTCGCCGACCTTCACCGCGGGATGCCCGGTCACCGGGATCTCGACCGCCGGGATCCGCTGTGCGAAGGCGCCGAACGCCGACAGCTGGGCCGGCGTCAGGGCCCGGTCGCTCTCCAGCAGCACGAACGCCGGGAAGGTCTGCTGGGTGGTGAACTTCTTCTGCAGGTCCGAGACCTTGGTCGACTCGGCGTCCGCGGGCAGGAACGACGACGAGTCGTTCTTCTGCACCTCGGACAGCTTGCCCGAGTACGGCCCGCCGCCACCGCCGACCACCAGCCAGGCCACCAGCAGGAGCGCGGGGACGAGCCAGCGCACCTTCGAGGCCAGGACCCGGGCGGACACGGGGGCTTTCGGGGAGGGCCGGTCGGTACTCACGTGATCTCCCGGAGGATCTGGGGCAGCTATTGGTCAGCCTGCTGAACGATGGCCACACCTTGGCGCGGAAGCCCGCCGGAGGCAAGTCGGAGCCCGACACGCCGGACGCGTACCGTGGGGGGATGGACGAGCTGGACCACTGGGCGACGGGCCGCCTGCTGTCGGCGGCGGCGCGCCTGGTGGAGCACGAGTGGAACTCCCATCTGGCCCAGTGGGACCTCAACCACGCCAGCATCGCCGTCCTGCACGTGCTGCTGGGCGGTCCGGCGACCCAGCGGGAGCTGGCGTCCGCCGTCCAGGTCGAGGACCAGACCATGAGCCGGACGGTCGAGCGGCTCGAACGGTCCGGCTACGTCGAGCGCCGCCGGGACGACGCCGACCGGCGCCGCGTCGTCGTCACGCTCACCGCCTCCGGCCGCGCGACCTGCCTGCGCGCCGGCGACGTGGCGGTTGCGGAGGGCTTCTTCACCGGCGGCGTGGACGACGTCCCGGCGCTGCGGGCGTCCCTCACCGGGCTCATCCGGCACCTGTCGAGCCAGCGGTGGCCCGAGCCGGGCCGCACCGGGGAGCCCGACGGCACCGGTCCGGCGGGATCCCCGACCGTGAACGTAGGCTGAGGCCGTGTCCGACACCGATCCCGGGTCCGAGCTGCGGCTGCTGCGCCTCGGGCTCGATGCGCAGCCGGTCGAGCGGGTGGACTACGAGCGGGCCTGGCAGCTGCAGCGCGACCTCCACGAGGACGTCGTCGCGGGCCGCGCCCCGGACACCGTGCTGCTCCTGGAGCACCCTCCGGTCTACACGGCCGGCAAGCGCACCGCCCGGTACGAGCGGCCGACCGACGGCACGCCGGTCGTGGACGTCGACCGGGGTGGCCGGATCACCTGGCACGGCCCGGGGCAGCTCGTCGGCTACCCCGTCGTCCGGCTCTCGGGTTCGCTCGACGTCGTCGCGTACGTGCGCCGGCTCGAGGAGGCGCTGATCGCGGTCTGCGCCGAGCTGGGGCTGGTCGCCGTCCGGGTCGAGGGCCGGACCGGCGTCTGGCTGCCCGCCGACGCTCCCACCGACGCTCCCGCCGACGCGCCCAGCGGGGCGCCGGCAGGTGGGCAGGGAGGTGGGAAGGGCCGCCGCGAGCGCAAGGTGGCGGCGATCGGCGTCCGGGTGGCGCGCGGCGTGACCATGCACGGGTTCGCCCTCAACTGCGACCCGGACCTGTCCTGGTTCGACCCGATCGTGCCCTGCGGCATCGACGATGCCGACGTGACGTCACTGAGCGCCGAGCTGGGCCGCGACGTCCCGGTCACCGAGGTGCTCCCGCTCGTCGAGCGGCAGTTGCTCGCCGTCGGGCTGTCGGGCCGGCCGTCCCCCGCCGACCGGCCGGCCGAGCAGCGCGTCGAACGACCCGAGCCTCAGCGCGCCTGAGCCTTGGCCCGCGCGCGGGAGTCGCTCTCAGTGCGCGGCGCCGGGACGTCGGCCACCGAACCGGCCCGCTCGGCGGCGGGCTGCGGGGCGAACTCGGCCGGGTTCAGGTAGCGGAAGGCCACGGCCGCGAGCGCGCCGGCGGCCAGGTCGGCGACGAGGTAGAGCCACAGGCTCGACCACGACACCAGGCCCGCCGTCGCCACCCCGAAGCCGACCGCCGGGTTGAACACGCCGCCCGAGACGCCGCCCACCGCGACGGCCCCGGCCGCCACGGTGAAGCCGATGGCCAGGCCGTAGAACGAGTTGTTCGGGTGGTCGGAGCTGGTGGCCACGTTGAGGACGACGTACGCCAGCGCGAAGGTGAAGGCCAGCTCGGCGACGAGGGCCACGCCCACCCGGCCGGAGACCGAGAAGGGCTGCGCCGGCACGCCGCCGACCAACTGCCGCGCGGTGAACCCGGCGAGGACGGCGCCGGCGACCTGGGCGACCAGGTAGCCGGGCACGTCGGCCAGGGCCATCTTGCCCCGGACCAGGACCGCGACGGTCACGGCCGGGTTGTAGTGCGCGCCGCTGACGTGTCCCCCGGCGAAGACCATCGCCGCCAGGACCACGCCGATCGCGAGCGGGGCCAGCGGGGCGTGGCCCAGCACCGTGCACCCGATCGTCAGTACGAGAAAGAACGTTCCGATGAACTCGGTGAGGTACTTGCGCACCGGGTGACTCCCGTCGAGTGGTGAAAGACGGACACCGGCCGGTCCGGCGTCCGGGAAGGGGTGATGGCGAGCGGGGTGCTCAGGCGGGGAGCAGCTCGAGCAGGCTCGAGGGGCGGAAGCCGGCGACGAACTTGTCGCCCACGAACACGGTGGGCACCATCCGGATGCCCTTGGCGGCGAGCTCGTCCAGGTGGGCGGGCGTCTCGGTGGTGTTCTTCTCCTGGAAGGCGATCTTCTTGTCCGTCAGCAGCTGCCGGTACTTGGCGCACAGCGGGCAGCCGGTGGCGGAGTAGAGCACGACCTTGTTCACGGGATCTCTTCTCCTCGCGCGCGGCGGATGATCAGTGGGGCGGGTGGGTGGGGCGGGACGAGCCTCAGGCAGAGGCGCAGGCGGGCTCCCGCTCGGTGAACTGGGCGAACGAGCGGCCCGGGGCCTGCAGGGCGCCGAGCACGCGCAGGATCTCGTCGACCGAGCGGCCCACCCGGTCGTCGTGGACGACCTCGTAGCGGACGACGCCCTCGGGGTCGATGATGTAGACGCCACGGGCCGACTGCCCGGTCGCCTCCTCCAGCACGCCGTACGCCGTCGAGACGGTCTGCGTGCGGTCGCTGGCCAGCGGGAACGCGAGCTGCCCGATGTGGAACTCCATCCACGCGACGTGCGAGAACACGCCGTCCGTGCTCACGCCGAGCACCTCGGCGCCGAGCTCGGCGAACGCCGGGACGGCGCTGCTGAAGGCCAGCACCTCGGTCGGGCACACGAACGTGAAGTCCGCCGGGTAGAAGAACAGGACCAGCCACCGACCGCGGTAGTCGGCCAGGGTCGCCTCGTGCTCGAGGGTGTTGAGGTCCTTGGTGGTGGTCATCCGGAAGTCCGGGGCGGGCTTGCCGACGAGCATGGCGTTCTCCTGGGTTCGGGCCGGTCCGGGTACGGTCCGGATCCAGCGGTTACGTGATGACGTACGGTGACGAGCTGTCCAGCGGCGGTGCGGTCCAGCGGCGGTGCGGTCCAGCGGCGGTGCGGTCCTCAGCGGCCGGCGACAGCGAGGTCGGGCTGGTGCCGCGGCCCGCTCCAGTCGCCGCTGACCAGCCAGCGCTCGGCGTCGATGGCGGCCATGCAGCCGGACGACGCGGCGGTGACGGCCTGGCGGTACCGGGCGTCCGCGACGTCCCCGGCCGCGAACACGCCGGGCAGGCTCGTCAGCGTCGTCCCGGCGGCGGTGACGATGCAGCCGTGCCGGTCCAGCTCGAGCCAGGGCGCGAAGGGTGTGCTGGCCGGCACGTGCCCGATGGCGATGAAGAGGCCATCGGTCGGCAGGTAGCTGGTCCGGCCGCTGTCGACGTCGCGCAGCCGGACGCCGGCCAGGCCGGCGTCGCCCGCCACGAGCTCCTCCACGACGAGCGGCGTCATGATCGAGATCCCGGCGGCGCGGGCCGCGGCCTGGACGGACGCGTCGGCGCGGAAGGTCTCGCGGCGGTGGACCACGGTGACCTCGGCCGCCACCCGCTGCATCGCGAGCGCCTCGCCCAGCGCGGCGTTGCCGCCACCCACCACGACGACGCGGCTACCGGCGAAGAAGGCGCCGTCGCAGATCGCGCAGTAGGCGATGCCCCGGCCGACGAGCTCCTGCTCGCCCGGCAGGTCCAGCGCGCGGGGCCGCGAGCCCGTCGCCACGACGAGCGACTCGGCCAGGTAGGTGGTCCCGTGGGTGCTCACGACGAAGGGACGCTGCGAGAGGTCGACGGACGTGACGTCGTCCGTCACGATCCGGGCCCCGAACCCGGCCGCCTGCTCGCGGACCCGGGCGGCCAGGTCGGCGCCCGAGGTGCCGTCCGCGATCCCGGGGTAGTTCTCGACGAGGAAGCTGCGGGAGATCTGCCCGCCGGCGTCGTAACCCTCGATGCAGACGGGCTCCAGCCCGAACCGCGCCGCGTAGAGGGAGGCGGTGTACCCCGCGGGGCCACCCCCGATCACGAGGAGGCGGACCTGCTCAGACGCTGCCATAGGATCTCTCCCTCGGCCGGTGGGTGGCACCGGAATCGTCGGTACGGGGGCGCAGGGGGTCCACGGCGCGGTCCACCGCGGCGAGGGACTGCCGGACGTCGTCGCAGCGCACCCGGAGCCCGCCGACCTGCTCGCCGACCGCCTCGAAGCCGGTGCAGGCCGCCTCGACCTCGTCGCTGGCGAGCGTGGCGACCTCGACGGTCGACTCGGTCATGTCCTTGATGTCGCGCACGATGGCGTCGATCGACTCCGCGGCGGAACGGGCGTCCTCGGCCAGGGAGCGCACCTCCCCGGCGACGACGGCGAACCCGCGTCCGGCCTCGCCGGCCCGGGCCGCCTCGATGGTCGCATTGAGGGCGAGCAGGTTGGTCTGGCCGGCGATCTTGCGGATCGCGGCCACCATGCCCGTGATCGAGTCCGACATCTCCCCCAGGGCGGAGATCTGGCCGAGGATCTGGAAGGTCATCGACCGTGCACCGTTGACGCCCTGGGCCAGCCGGGACACCGAGTGCGCCAGGTCGCCCAGGTCACCGGTGACGTCGTCCGCGGCGACGGTGCCGCCCGACAGCGCCCGGTCCAGCTCGGGGAGGGCCTCGGCGAGGACGTCGGCCGGGACGCCGGTCTCCACGCGGTGCGGCTCGGGCAGCACCTGCGGGGTCACCGGGTCCGCCGCCTGTGCGAGGTCCGGGAACTGCGGCCCGGAGGAGGACCACACGTCGGGGGGCGGGTGCACCGCACGGGCGGCCGCGGGCCCCCGCGCCCGCACGACGGCGCCGGCGCTGACGAGCAGCAGCGCGGTCACCGCCAGGACGAGACCGGCCGGGCGCGCGCCGACGAGCGCCAGCCCGCCCACCAGGACGGCGGCGAGGGCCGGCGCCCCGGCAGGCAGCAGCAGGCCTGCGCGGGCAAGGGTGACGTGCGGCATACCACGATGCATCGGCGTCCGGCGGAGGATCTGGAGCCCCAGCACGGGGCCGGTGCGGCACGACGGAGGACTGCCGGCGGAGGACCACGGGCGGCGGACCGCGGGCGCGCCCGACTGGACCGCGGAACGTACAGTGGTCGAGGTCGGCCGCGGTGGCCGGTGGCGACGGGAGGCGGGCGGCGTGTCGGTGGCACCGGACGGGCGGCGGATGCTGCGGGTCGAGGCGCGGAACGCGGCGGTGCCGATCGAGCGCAAACCGGCCTGGATCCGCACCACGGCGACGATGGGCCCGGAGTACCGCGAACTCACCGGGCTGGTGAAGCAGGGCGGCCTGCACACCGTCTGCCAGGAGGCCGGGTGCCCCAACATCTTCGAGTGCTGGGAGGACCGCGAGGCGACCTTCCTCATCGGCGGTGACGAGTGCACCCGCCGGTGCGACTTCTGCCAGATCCACACCGGCCGCCCCGCCCCGCTCGACCGGGACGAGCCTCGACGCGTCGCCGAGAGCGTGGCGACGATGGGGCTGCGCTACGCCACCGTCACCGGCGTCGCCCGCGACGACCTGGCCGACGAGGGGGCGTGGCTCTACGCCGAGACCGTCCGGGCGATCCACCGGGTCAGCCCCGGGACGGGCGTCGAGATCCTCGTCCCGGACTTCTCCGGGCGCCCCGAGCTGCTGGGCCAGGTGTTCGACGCCGCCCCGCAGGTGTTCGCGCACAACCTGGAGACCGTGCCGCGGATCTTCAAGCGGATCCGGCCGGCGTTCCGGTACGAGCGCTCCCTCGACGTCCTCACCCAGGGCCGGGCCGCCGGGATGGTCACCAAGTCGAACCTCATCCTCGGGATGGGCGAGACCCGGGAGGAGATCTCCGCCGCCCTGGTCGACCTGCACGCCGCCGGGTGCGACCTGCTGACGATCACCCAGTACCTGCGCCCGTCGTCGCTGCACCACCCGGTGGAGCGCTGGGTGCGGCCGGAGGAGTTCGTCGAGCTGCGCGAGGAGGCCACCGCGCTCGGGTTCGCCGGCGTGATGTCCGGCCCGCTCGTGCGCTCGTCCTACCGGGCCGGCCGGCTCTGGGCGCAGGCCATGACGAGCCGCGGCGAACAGTTGCCCGAGCACCTGGCCCACCTCGCCGAGCCGGGGACCGCCCGCCAGGAGGCCGGCGCGCTGCTCGCCTCGCCGCGTACCTGACCCCCACCTCCGGCATGGAGTTCACGGGGGCGGCGCTGCTGGTCGGCGTCGCGGTGGCGATGGTCCTGCTGTACGTCGTCGTCCTCCGGCGCCTGCTCGACTTCCGCACCGGCGCCGTCCGCACCGTCGCGGCGGCGCTGTTCGCGCTCTGGCTCGCGCCGGTCCTGCTGCGGGCCATGACGCGCGGGGCCGGGGTGGGGCCGCCTCCGCCGGGCGGCGACGACCCGGACCTCGGCCTGCGCGTCCTGCTGCTGACCCTCGGCGTCCTGGCGGCGACGGTCGCCGTCATGGTGCTGCTGGTCGTCGCCGAACTGCTCGTGCCCACCGGCGCCGTCCCCGGGCCGTTCGAGCTGGTGCGCGGCGGCCGGGCCCGCTACCGGCGGCTACGGCGCTACCTCCAGATCGTCCGGATCGCCGTGCGGCACGGGCTCGGCCGGTTCTTGCGGGGACGGCGGACCTCGGCGGCCCGCACGGCCGACGGACGGCGCGACCTGGCCCGGTCCCTGCGGCTGGCGATGCAGGAGGGCGGCGTCACGTTCGTCAAGCTGGGCCAGCTCCTGTCGACCCGGGCCGACCTCCTGCCGCCGGAGTTCATCACCGAGCTCAGCACCCTGCAGGACCACGCCGCCTCGATGCCGTGGGAGCAGGCCAAGCAGGTCATCGAGGCGGAGTTCCGGCAGCCGGTCGGCCAGGTCTTCGCCGAGATCGACGTCGAGCCGCTGGCGGCCGCGTCGATCGGCCAGGTGCACCGGGCGGTCCTCGCGTCCGGCGAGCAGGTCGTGGTCAAGGTCCAGCGGCCCGGCATCGAGCGGGTGACCGACCGGGACCTGGACATCGTCGCCCGGCTCGCCCGCACCCTCGCCCGCCGGACCCGCTGGGCCCGCACCCTCGGCGTCCCCGCCCTCGCCGAGGGCTTCGCGGCGGCCCTGCGCGAGGAGCTCGACTTCACCGTCGAGTGCGACAACATGCGCGCGGTGGCCGCGGCGTCCGCCCGGGTCTCGAGGGACGGCGCGGCGCAGGTCCGGGTGCCGCGCCCGCACGCGCTGCTGTGCACCCGGCGGGTCCTGGTGATGGAGCAGCTGGACGGCGTCCCGCTCGGCGCCGCCGGACCGCTCCTGGCCCGGCTCGGGCCGCAGCGGCGCCAGGCGATGGCGACGACCCTGCTGGGCGCCGTCCTCGGGCACATGCTGTCGGCGGGCGTCTTCCACGCCGACCCGCACCCGGGCAACGTCATGATCGACGACGACGGCACGGTCGGCCTGCTCGACTTCGGTTCGGTGGGCCGGCTGGACGGCACGACCCGGCAGGCGCTCGGCCGGCTGCTGCACGCCGTCGACCGGATGGACTCCCTCGCGGCCGGCGACGCGCTCCTGGAGCTGGTCGACCGCCCGGGCCGGATCGACGAACGCGCGCTGGAACGGGAGCTCGGCCAGATCCGGGTGCGGTACGCCTCCCCCGGCGCGACGGTGGGGGCGGCCGCGTTCGCCGCCCTGTTCCGGCTGGTCACCCAGCTGGGCCTGCGTGTGCCGGCCGAGGTGGCGGCCGTCTTCCGGGCCCTGGCGACCGTGGAGGGGACGCTCGGCGCGCTGGACCCCCAGTTCGACGTCGTGGCGGGCGCGCGCCGGGTCGGCCGGGAGCAGTTCGGGCTGCCCGGCTCGGCGGGCTCGGCGCCGGTGCGGGAGGCCGTGGAGGCCGAGCTGGTGAGCCTGCTGCCGCTCGTGCGCCGGCTCCCCCGGCGCCTGGACCGGATCGCCGACACCCTGGAGCACGGGGAGCTCGGCGTGCGCGTCAGCCTGTTCTCCGAGCCCGCCGACCGGAAACTCGTCGTCGGCCTCGTCCACCAGGTGCTGCTGGGGCTGCTCGGCGCCACGTCCGGCCTGATGGCCGCGATCCTGCTGCACAGCGGTGGCGGCCCGCAGCTGGCGCCGTCGCTGGGCCTCTACGCCGTCTTCGGCTACGCCTTGTTGATCGTCGGCGTGGTCCTGTCACTGCGCGTGCTCATCCTGATCTTCCAGCGGGAGTGATCGCGGTCGCCGCTGAGCCGATCGGCGCAGCGCCGTTGCGTCGCGGCACGAGCGCGGTCGTGCGGCACGTAAACTGCGGCCATGGCCCGCTCGAAAGCCGATGCAACTCCCGGCACCGCGACCCCCGACAAGCCGCCGAGGTTCGCGCGGATCCGGCAGATCTGGCAGGTCTTCACCATGACGCGCCAGGCCGATCCGGCCGTGGTGTGGTGGATGCTGCTCGTCTTCGTGGGGACCATGGCCGTCGGGTTCCTCATCGGCCTCGCGGTCGGGTACCCGATCTACCTCATGCTGCTGTTCGCCCCGCTGGGCTTCCTGCTCGCCCTGATCCTGATGGCGCGACGGGCGGAACGGGCGGCCTACGCCCGGTTCGAGGGTCAGCCGGGCGCCTCCGCGATGGCGTTCCAGAACCTGCGGCGCGGCTGGTCCGTGGAGCAGGAGCCCGTCGCCGTCGACCCCCGCACCCGGGACGTCGTCTTCCGCGCCGTGGGCCGCCCGGGCGTCGTCCTCGTGGTCGAGGGCCCCCCGAACCGCGCCGGCAAGCTCGCCGAGGCCGAGCGCAAGCGCGTGGCCCGCGTCCTGGGCCAGAACGTGCCCGTCACGGTGCTGCTGTGCGGCAACGAGGAGGGCCAGATCCCGCTCCGCAAGCTCAGCAGCCACATGATGCGGATGAAGGCCAGCATCACGAAGACCGAGGTCAGCGAGGTGGCGAAGCGGCTGCGCGCACTGGGCGGCGTCCGTCCGCCGATCCCCAAGGGCGTCGACCCCACCCGGGCCCGCCCCGACCGGCGGGCCACCCGCGGCCGCTGACCCACCCGGCGGCGACCCGCGCGCGTTCGCACAAAGTCTTCACCCGGACACCCCGCGGTAACCACCGTGGGGTGGGCTGGAACCGTCCGAGAGCCACCCCCGCCCCGGAGGTGCGTCCGTGCTCCCGACCGTCACCCATCCCATCACCCATCCCATCACCCGTCCCATCACCCATCCCATCACCCATGTCGCCCACACCCTGGGCGGCCTCATCCGGCACGCCGACGCCGCCCTGACCCGCGGCGCCGCCCTGAACGCCGCAGTGGCGGTGGCCGCCGACCAGGCGCGCGTCCTGGCGGACGCCCGCACCATGGTCGACCTGCGCCGCCTCGAACTGCTCGCCCAGGCGCGCCCCGACGCCGACGGCGACGTCACCTCCGGTCGCTGAGCCGGCGACCGGCGACCGGCGGACCTACCGGCGGACGACGGCCGTGCCGGCGAGCTTGTCGTGCAGCCCGCGCTGGTCCCGGTCCCAGATGAGCGGCGGGACGGCGAGGCACAGCAGCAGCGATCGGGCCGCCGCCCGCAGCACCCCGGCGGGGCCGCCCGTCACCTGTTCCACGACCAGGCCGGCGGCGCGGTGGCCCACCGAGTACCCCGCGGTGCCGATGAGCAGGGTGTGCTCCATGAACAGCACGAGCAGCGGTCCCCAGCCCTGCAGGTCGCCGAGGAAGGCGCGCGCGACCAGCCACGCCAGGAGCCAGTCGACGGCGATACCCGCCAGCCGACGTCCCGGCAGGGCGATCGAGCCGGGGCCCGTCGCCGGCCGGCCCAGGCGCTCACCGGGGTAGCTCGACGGTGTGTCCGAGGCCACCCCGGGCCCGTTCAGCCAGGAGGCGATGTCGCGTCGGCCCACCATGGGAACAGGCTATCTTGCGGGTGTCGCGGCGCCCTCGGGCGCCCGGCGTGCCGTGCCGCTCCACCCAGCACGGGGACTGACAGGATCGTCACAAGGGTGTCACCGACGTTGCCGCCTAGTAACACTGCGGAAACGACGGTGTGACCCGAGGGAAACCGATCCTGCCTAGCGTCCCTTCTCGATACGGGGTGGGTCGACGGCGGCTCGTCCCGCGCCTACCCCTGCCCACTCCCAGCCGTGGAGGTTGGATGTTCAGCAACGCCGATGAGGTCCTCAAGTACATCAAGGACGAGGACGTCAAGTTCGTCGACGTGCGGTTCTGCGACCTGCCGGGCGTCATGCAGCACTTCAACGTGCCCGCAAAGTCGCTCAACGCCGACTTCTTCGTCGACGGCCAGATGTTCGACGGCTCCTCGATCCGTGGCTTCCAGGCCATCAACGAGTCGGACATGAAGCTCATCCCCGACCTGCAGACGGCCTACATCGACCCGTTCCGGGTCGAGAAGACGATCAACCTGACCTTCAGCATCGTCGACCCGTACACGGACGAGCCCTACAGCCGTGACCCGCGCCAGGTGGCGCGCAAGGCCGAGGCGTACCTCAAGTCGACCGGCATCGCGGACACCGCGTTCTTCGCCCCCGAGGCCGAGTTCTACATCTTCGACGACGTGCGGTTCGACACCCGTCAGAACGAGGGCTACTACCACATCGACTCGATCGAGGGCGCGTGGAACACGGGCCGGGTCGAGGAGGGTGGCAACCGCGGCTACAAGACCCCGTACAAGGGTGGCTACTTCCCGGTGCCGCCGGTCGACCACTACGCCGACCTGCGTGACCAGATCAGCCTCACCCTCGACGCGCTGGGCCTGCAGGTCGAGCGCGCGCACCACGAGGTCGGCACCGGCGGCCAGGCGGAGATCAACTACCGCTTCGACACCCTGCTGGCCTCGGCCGACAAGGTGCAGCTGTTCAAGTACGTCGTGAAGAACGTGGCCTGGGCCGCCGGCAAGACGGCGACCTTCATGCCGAAGCCGCTGTTCGGCGACAACGGGTCGGGCATGCACTGCCACCAGTCGCTGTGGAGCAACGGCGACCCGCTGTTCTACGACGAGCGCGGCTACGGCGGCCTGTCCGACCTGGCCCGCTGGTACATCGGCGGCCTGCTGCACCACGCGCCGTCCCTGCTGGCCTTCACCAACCCGACGGTGAACTCCTACCGCCGCCTGGTGCCGGGCTTCGAGGCGCCGGTGAACCTGGTCTACTCGGCCCGCAACCGGTCCGCCTGCGTGCGGATCCCGGTGACCGGCTCGAACCCGAAGGCCAAGCGCATCGAGTTCCGGGTGCCCGACCCGTCGAGCAACCCGTACCTCGCGTTCTCGGCGCAGCTCATGGCCGGACTGGACGGGATCAAGAACCGCATCGAGCCCCTCGCGCCGGTCGACAAGGACCTGTACGAGCTTCCCCCGGAGGAGCACGCGGCCATCCCGCAGGTGCCGGGCTCGCTCGGCCAGGTGCTGGACGCCCTCGAGGCGGACCACTCGTACCTGTCCGAGGGCGGCGTCTTCACCGAGGACCTGATCGAGACCTGGATCGACTACAAGCGCACCAAGGAGATCCTCCCGGTCAGCCTGCGGCCGCACCCGCACGAGTTCGAGCTGTACTACGACATCTGACACGCAGGGCGACCAATGAGTCGCACCGCGTGAGATCGCCAACGACGAGGCCCCTGACTCCATCACCGCGGAGTCAGGGGCCCTCGTCGTCACCGGTGACCGGCGACGGCGGGGAAGGGAGTCACATCGTCCGTTCGGCCGATACGGCGGACTCACGGAAGGCATTCCACCTTACGTGCGGGTCATCTGTTCGGTGGAGATCACGTCGAAGGTCTTCATAGCTCCGGGGCAACATTCTTAGCCTGTAAAGCATGGCGAAGGTGCTCTGGAAGAGACATGGCGGCGTCGTCTTCACGATGCCCTACACGCACGTCACCTGGTTCGGCCTGTTCAGGAAGAACATCAAGCCGGGAACGAGTGGCGTCATCACCCGCGTCTACAGCGGCTTTCTCGACGTCACGCACCTCGACGTCCGCCTCAAGGACGGAACCTTTCTGCGCGAGGTTCCGATCCGATACTTCGCCGTCTGATTCCCTCGGACTCCCCGCGCGGTGGCAACGAAACGGCCCCCGACCTGCCGGGAGGCAGATCGGGGGCCGCTTCGTTCACGACGGGACGACGGGCCGCCCGCCCGCTCAGAGGATGAAGAGCATCTCCTGGTAGGTGGGCAGCGGCCAGAGGTCGTCGGCGACGATGCCCTCGAGCGCGTCGGCGGCCGCGCGCGTCGCCGCCATGGCCGGCAACAGCGCGTCGCGGGCGTAGGTCGCCTCCTCGAGGGCGGTCGAGCCGGCGTCACCCGCCAGCGCCTCCCCCAGCGTGGCGAGCGCCACCCGCAGGTCGGCCAGCGGCCCGGAGACGGCGTCGAGCGACGTGGTGTCGGCCTCCACCCCGGCGGAGCGCAGCGCCCCGATGTTCAGCGCCAGCTCGGTCTGGAACCGCACCGCCGCCGGGAGGACGACCGTGCTGCCGATCTCGTGGGTGAGCCGCGCCTCCACTCCGACCGTGTTGACATACTGCTCCAGACCGATCTCGTACCGGCTGTGCATCTCGCGGTGGTTGAAGACCTTGTACTTCTCGAAGAGCTCCATCGCCGGCTCGGAGATCAGCTCCGGGAGCGCGTCGAGCGTCGTCCGCAGGTTGGGCAGGCCGCGCTCGGCGGCTTCCACCTGCCACTTCTCCGAGTAGCCGTCGCCGTTGAAGACGACCGCGCCGTGCGTGTTGATGATCTCGGTGAGGACGGCCTGCACCGCGGCGTTGAAGTCGGTGCCGGCGGCGATCGCCGTCTCCAGGTTCGTGGCGATGTGATCGAGGGCCTCGGCCATGATCGTGTTGATGGTGACCATCGGCCCGGCCACCGTCTGCAGCGACCCGGGCGCCCGGAACTCGAACCGGTTGCCGGTGAAGGCGAACGGGCTGGTCCGGTTGCGGTCGCCGGGGTCGGTCGGCAGCACCGGCAGCGTGTCGACGCCGATCGTCAACCGGCCCTTGCTCTTGGACGACGTCGCCGGCCCCTGGGCGATCTGCTCGAACACGCCCGCGAGCTGGTCGCCGAGGAAGATCGAGATGATGGCCGGCGGCGCCTCGTTCGCGCCGAGCCGGTGGTCGTTGCTCGCCGAGGCGACGGACGCCCGCAGCAGCCCGGCGTACTGGTGGACGGCGCGGATCACCGCCGCGCAGAACACCAGGAACTGCGCGTTGTCGTGCGGGTTGTCGCCCGGCAGCAGCAGGTTGCCCTCGGTGGAGTTGCCGAGCGAGAAGTTGACGTGCTTGCCCGAGCCGTTGACGCCGGCGAAGGGCTTCTCGTGGAACAGGCATTCCATGCCGTGCTTGCGGGCGATGGACTTGAACGTCGTCATCAGCAGCTGCTGGTGGTCGGACGCCACGTTGGCGCGCTCGAACATCGGCGCGATCTCGAACTGCCCGGGGGCGACCTCGTTGTGCCGGGTCTTGGCAGGGATCCCCAGCTTGAACAGCGCCCGCTCGGTGTCGAGCATGAAGCCCAGCACCCGGTCGGGGATGGCCCCGAAGTAGTGGTCGTCGAACTCCTGGCCCTTCGGCGGCTTGGCACCGAACAGCGTCCGCCCGGCGTTGAGCAGGTCGGGGCGCGCCAGCACGAAATGCCGGTCCACCAGGAAGTACTCCTGCTCGGGGCCGCAGAACGACACGACCCGGGCCGGTGTGTGGCCGAAGAGCTTGAGGATGCGCTCGGCGTGGTCGGCCATCGCCTGCTGCGAGCGCAGCAGCGGCGTCTTGTGGTCGAGGGCCTCGCCGGTCATCGACACGAAGACGGTCGGGATGCACAGCGTGTTGCCGTTCGGGTTCTCCAGCACGTACGCCGGGCTGGTGACGTCCCACCCGGTGTAGCCGCGCGCCTCGAACGTGTTGCGCAGGCCGCCGTTGGGGAAGCTCGAGGCGTCCGGTTCGCCCTGGATCAGGGTCTTGCCGGCGAATTCGGCGAGGGCGCCGCCGTCACCGATGGGCTCGAAGAAGCTGTCGTGCTTCTCCGCCGTGAGGCCGGTGAGCGGGTAGAAGACGTGCGCGTAGTGGGTCGCGCCCTTCTCCAGCGCCCAGTCCTTCATGGCCGAGGCCACCGCGTCCGCCACCAGCGGGTCGAGCGGGGCCGAGTGCTCGATCGTCGCCATGACGGACTTGAAGACCGACTTGGGGAGCCGCTGCTGCATCACCGAGCGGCTGAAGACGTTCTCGCCGAAGATCTGGCCCGGCGCCTCGGCCGCCATGAAACTCACGGCCGGCGGGACATAGGCCTCGACGTCCTTGATGGCCTGGACGCGAGCGTCGTTCCCACCCATGCGCTGTCACTCCCCTTGTCGTCGGATCCGCAGGGCACTGCGGACCTTCGACACTAAGTAGCTCGAGGACACGGCATGTTTCCGACAGATGATCGTTGACCACCTGTCCGTGGCGGGCACCCCCTCCGCCGAACGCGGGGATCGGCCGGCACGGGCCGACCGGTGCAGCACGGGCGGCCCCGACGACGTCCTCCGGACGGATCGTCAGGCGAGCGGGTCGGGCGAGTGGAAGACCGCCTCGATGTTGTTGCCGTCGGGGTCGGAGACGAAGGCGGCGTAGTACCGCGGCGAGTACTGGAGCTGGACGCCGGGCGGGACCCGCTCGGTGCCCCCGGCGGCGAGAGCGGCGGTGAAGAAGGCGTCGACCTCCTCCCGGCTCGTGGCCGCGAAGGCGACGTGGACGCCGCGGGCGGGCGGCCCGTCGAGGACCTGCCCGATCCAGAAGTCGTCGCCCTCCTCGACGCCGTACCCCGTGTTGCCGGCGTCGTCCCGGCCCTGCTCGGTGAACCCCAGCGCAGCCAGCGCGGAGCCGTAGAAGGCCCGGGAGGCCTCCACGTCCGAGACCAGGAGCGACACGTGGTCGACGACGATGCGGCGGTCCGTCATGCGACCATCCTGGCGGACCGCCGGGCGTCGTCAAGCAGATTCGTCGGCCGGCCACCACCGACCCGTTGGCCGGCGTCCTGACGCCGGGACCGACGTCCCGACGCCCTAGCCTGGCCGGGTGTTCGATCCACCGGGGCGCCGCGTCACCCTGCAGCTGTGCACGTCCGGCGGTCGGCTGCTCGGAGTCCTGCCCCCGTTCGACGTCGCCCTGCCGTTCTGGCAGGAGGTGGCCGACGTCGTGGCCGGGGCGCGGGCGGCCTTCGGCGTGGACGTGACCGTCCTTCGGCTGCTGCGGGTCGAGCGGGCCACGACCGCGGACGGCGGTCCGGTCACGTACCTCGCCGAGGTGGACGGCGATGTGCCCGCGGACCTGCTGGCACCGGTCCCGGCCGACGTCTCGCCGCCGGCCGACCCGATGGCCGACGATCCGCGTCGCGCGCCGTACGCGCGGCCGGGCGGCCCGGCCGCCGACCTGGCGTGGGCGGTCGCCCGGCTGGCCGAGCGGTCGCAGCGCCTCACCGGTACGCCGCGCCAGCTGCGCACCTGGAACCTGTCGAGCATCTGGCAGCTCCCGACGTCGGCGGGCGCCGCCTGGCTCAAGGTGGTGCCGGCGTTCCTCGCGCGCGAGGGCTCGGTGCTCGGCGCGCTGTCGCCCTCGCTGCGCCCGCCGCTGCTGGCGGCCGACGGCGCGCGGGTGCTCCTGGGGGACGTGCCGGGCGAGGACCAGTACGGCGCCCGTGGCGAGCGGATCCTCGAACTGGCGGGCCTGCTCGCGACCTGGCAGCAGGAGTGGACCGGCCGGACGGCGGAGATCCTCGACCTCGGGGGCGTCGACCGCCGTCCCGGCGCGGTGGTCCCGGCGGTCCGGGCCGTCCACGCGCGGCACCGGGCGACGCTCGGCTCCCTGCTCGACGGCGCGGAGTCGGCGGCGCTGGCGGCGCTGGTCGACGGGCTGGACGCGCGGTTCGAGGCCGTCGCCGGGTGCGGGCTGCCCGACGTCCTGGTGCACGGCGACTTCCACCCGGGCAACGTGCGCGGCCGGCCGGGGGTGTTCGCCGTCCTCGACTGGGGCGAGGCCGGTGCCGGCAACCCGGCGTTCGACGTCCTCACCCTGACCGCCGGCCTGGACGACGCCGACGCCGGGCGCGTCGTCGCCCTGCTCGCCGACGGGTGGCGCCGGCGGGTGCCGGGGGCGGACCTGCTGCGGGCGGTCGAGCTGCTGCGACCGGTCGCGCCGCTGCTCGGCGCGGTCACGTACCAGGAGTTCCTCGACGCGATCGAGCCGGACGAGTACCCCTACCACGCGGGTGACCCGGTCGACTGCCTGCGCGCGGCCGCCCGAGCGCTGGTGACGTCGGCCCGCTGACCTTGCCGGGGCGAGCGGGGTGATCGACGATGGGGCGGTGCGGCGGCGGGTGGGAGGCCAGCTGCGCCGCTGCGTCACGCTCGGGCGCTTCCTGGCGCGGCAGCCCGACGTGCCGGTCGGCAGCGTGCGCGTGCGGTACGACGCCGAGGGCCGGCTCGTCGGTGTGGTCCTGCTCGTGCTGACGGTGGCCGAGCTCGTCGTGGTGGACGTCGTGGTCCCGTGGACCGGCGTCCGCGTGGTGCTGCTCGTGCTCAGCGTCTGGACGCTGCTCCTGCTGGGCGGGCTCGTCGCCGGGCCCGCCGTCCGCCCGCACCTCGTCTCCCCCGGGTCGGTACGGCTGCGTCACGGCGACCAGCACGACGTGCACGTCCCCACCGACGGGATCGCCGCCGTCCGTGCCCGTCGTCACGACGCGCCCGGCCGCACGCTCACCGTGGCCGACGGCGTGCTCGCGCTCGCCGTCCAGGGCACGACCACGGTCGAGCTCAGCCTGGTCGCGCCCGGCCTGGTGACGGTCGACGGGCGGGACGCCGAGGTGCACACCGTGCGGTTCGCCGCCGACGACCCCTCGGCCGCCGTCGCGGCGGTGGGCGCGGTCCTGCGGACGAACGCCGGCTGACGCGGGCCCCGGCTCGGTCGGCGCCGCCCCCACTTCGGGGTCGAGTGGGCCGGCCGGGGGCCGCGCTGGCATCCTGAGGCCATGCCGTCCCGCGTGCTGTCCCTCGGCCACTACCAGCCGAGCCGCGTGCTGACGAACGCGGATCTCTCCGCCCTCGTCGACACCACCGACGAGTGGATCCTGCGCCGGGTGGGGATCAGGACGCGCCACATCGCCGCCGAGGACGAGACCGTCGCCGACATGGGCGCGCGCGCCGGGGCGAAGGCGCTGGCCGCGGCCGGTCTGGACGCCGGCGACATCGACCTCGTGGTGATGGCCACGACGACGGCGAAGGAGCGCTCGCCCAACAACGCCGCCCGCGTCAGCGCCCAGCTCGGCATCCCGACGCCGGCCGCGTTCGACGTCAATGCCTTCTGCTCCGGTTTCACCCACGCCCTGGCGCTGGCCGACCACGCGATCGCGGCCGGCTCGGCGACCCGGGCGCTCGTCGTCGCGTCGGAGAAGTTCTCGGACGTCACGGACTGGTCCGACCGCAGCACCTGCGTGCTGCTCGGGGACGGCGCGGGCGCGGCCGTCGTCACCGGCTCGCAGACCTCCGGGATCAGCCCGGTGGTGTGGGGCTCGGACCCCTCGATGGGGCGCGCCGTCCGGCTGGAACCGCCGTCGAACCTCTTCGCGCAGGACGGCCAGACGGTGTTCCGGTGGGTGACCACAGCGCTGCCGGACATCGCGCGCCGGGTGTGCGAGCGCGCCGGCGTCACCCCGGCGGACCTGGCCGGCGTCGTCCTGCACCAGGCCAACCTGCGCATCATCGACCCGCTGATCGAGCGCATCGGCGCCGTGAACGCGGTCATCGCGCGCGACGTCGTCGACTCGGGCAACACCTCGGCGGCGAGCATCCCGCTGGCGTTCTCCAAGCTGGTGGAGCGCGGCGAGCTGCCCGCCGGCGGCCCGGTGCTGCTGCTGGGCTTCGGCGGGGGGCTGTCGTACGCCGGGCAGGTCGTCGCCTGCCCGTGACGCGTCGCCTGCCCATGACGGTCAGA
>Ga0302322_100000569_pt1 | contig 28353 bp, 24 predicted proteins | sample Fen_T0_2_FD_203757 | JGI IMG/M metagenome (GOLD analysis project Ga0302322, IMG submission 203757) | Peat permafrost microbial communities from Stordalen Mire near Abisko, Sweden - Fen_T0_2 | ecosystem: Environmental > Terrestrial > Soil > Wetlands > Permafrost | place: Sweden: Abisko...
ATCCACGCGTGAGGTGTATCCAGGTCCGGGGAAACGCGTTGAAGCTCTTGCTGAAAATCAGAGAGCGCAGAATCCGCAACCTGGGAAGGATAGGCCTGAAGGTACAGATGCGGAGCAAGCTTTCTGAATTCTGGTCTAACCACAGCCCAAAAGTGCCAGGTATAACCTGTTCGCTCAACCCGAATACCACCACCCATGCGCATTGGCGGTCGGGCAAGGTCTACCCCAGCCTACAATCTGACTGGGAAAGCGAACGAGCCACCTTCGCGGCGTCACCCACCGGTCAAAAGCTGTGAGAATCGTGTTGCTAAGGCCGGATCTGCAGCCATCTTTTGTCCACGTCGTCCGTGCGCCAAGGTATTCCAAACGACCTCGGGCCACGGTGCCAACCGCCTCGGTTGACGTAATGTGCAGGGGTCTAAGTCATCCAAAGCCACCTCGGTCAGCGACCGGCAGACGCCTCACTTGAACCCGATGCTCCTGGCGTGCGAGTCTCTTTACACGGGCAACACGAGCTAAGTGTTGGTTTACCGAGCGGTTTTTACGCGCAGTCGTCTGTCCGCGGCGGTTCGGGCCTGTTTCGGACGGGCCGTGCTGGCGATCACGTTCGAACTCGAGCTGCCGTAGCTACGCGGAGCCGCGTTAGTTCAGCGACTGTTCGACGGCGCAGCGGCCGTCGCTGCAGACGGCCTGATAGCCGTCGAAAATTGGCGCACACGCGGGGCACGCGATGGGCCCGCTGGGACAGACGAGGTCGGATAACGCAGCTGCTTGCCTGCCGTCGAGCGCCACGGGCGTGCCGCTGCAACCGGAACAGCAAGCCGTCCCCGAGCGCAAGCTGCAGTCACTTGCCGACGTGCAGGCGGTAATCTCGGTCTTCTTCAAGTCCACGACCACACAGTGGCCAGGGGCGTCCGGAGCCGCCTCCGCGGGCCGCTGGCAGGTGGCTACGAGATAGAAGTAGGGATCGTTGGGTGATGGCGCACGCAGCGGCGGGCACCCGCCGCAATCGACCGTTTGGCAACGTTTGTCGAACTCCGCTTCACGCGCCGAATTGATCGCAGTGAAGTCCGTCGCCGGACCGATGATTCCGCAGCTGCAACAGCTCACCGGTACGATCGCGCACTGCGTATTGGCGGTGCACGAGCTCACGTCGACGGCGCCGCTCCCTGCGGCGCCGCTTCCGGTGCCGCCAACGCCGCTTCCGGTGCCGCCGCGACTCATTGCACCGCCGGTCGCGGAACCAGCTTGTCCCGAGCTGGAGCCGCCAGTGCCAGGTAGTGCGCCTGCCGCGTTCCCGCTGCCGCCCGTGGCGTTCGAGTGGCCGGCGGCTGAGCTCGTCCCCGCCAAGCCGGTGCTCCCAGCGACGCCGTTCTTGTACTCGAAAGCGTTGCCTCCGCAGGCCGCCGCGCCGACCAGTGCAATCGGCAGCAAGCCGAGAATCGTTCGAAAAGACTTTCTGGCGCTGCTCACGTTCTCTGGATGAGCAAACGACATGCCAATCTGACCAGCCGAGTAACGGCGTTCTTTGCGCAAGCTGTGCCAAGCGGCTGTGCCAACTCACATCGGCACCCCCGACAGGCCGTGCAGCGCGCATTGGCGCCGGTTTCGGACGGGCCGTGCTGCGGGCTACTTAGCGTTCACCTGATAGCTCTGGAGCGCCTTGCTCGGGGATGCGGCCTTGATGCACAGCGTTTGAGTCGCGCCGGAAACGGTGACGCTGGCGCGCACGACGCCGTTGACGGAAGTCAGACAAGTGGTGCCGGACACGACGCCCATGGAGAGCGTGACGTCGGAGCCAGCCGCGACCTCGACGACGTGGTTGCCGGGAGCGAATGACACCGAATACCAGTCAACATCCGCAGTGCTGCCCAGCGCGCCGCAAACGGAGCCGTTCACTACGTTGGCCTGACTCCACGCATCGTTGATCTCTGTTTCCTTGGTGCAAGCGCCAGCACCACTGGTGGACCCAAAACTCTCTCTCCCTTCCCTCTCTGCGTCCTCTGTGGCTCTGTGGTCAAAAATTCAGGGTGCGTTCTGAGTGTGCTCGGGCGGCGACGTGCGTCGATTGTTTGCATCGCAGTGCCGACATCCCGCGCCGGGACAGCGCGAACCCAGCCTTCGGCTCGGGCAACAGTCGAGGAGCTGAACCCTCCCTGGCGCCGGCCGTGTTACTACGCGCTCATGTCAGCATCGCTCGCGGCGCGGTTGGAAGCCACCGTTCGCCATCTGTCCGGCGTCATCGGGGAGCGCCATTTCCGTCGCGCACACGCGCTCGATGAAGCCCTGAGCTTCATCCGTGAAGAGCTCGTTCGATCGCACGTGACAGCGACCGACCACCCGTTCGAGGTAGCGGGCCGCCGGTTCACCAACCTCGAGGTCGTCGTTCCGTCGCGTTCGAGTTCGAGTTCGAGTTCGAGTTCAGCCGAACCGGGTTGCATCGTAATTGGAGCTCACTACGACACGGTCCCCGGCACGCCAGGCGCCGACGACAACGCGACCGGCGTAGCGGCCTTGCTCGAGCTCGCGCGACAACTTGCTCACGAGCGCTTCGAACGCAGCTTGCGCCTGGTGTTCTTCCCCAACGAAGAGCCTCCATTCTTCCCCGACGCCGGTATGGGGAGCGCCATGTACGCGGCAGAGCTCCGGAGTGCTGCCGTGGACGTGCACACGATGATTTCCCTGGAGATGCTCGGCTACTACTCCGATCGACCGGGCAGTCAGCGGTATCCTCCAGGGCTTTCGCTCCTGTACCCGAACCAGGGTAACTTCATCGGCTTCGTGAGCAACCTGCGCTCGCGGAAGCAGCTGCGCGAGCTGAAGCGCGCGTTCATCGCCAGCAGTGACTTTCCCTGTGAGAGCTTGGCCGCGCCCGAGTGGACCGTGGTCGTGGGCCTGAGCGACCATAGCTCCTTCTGGAAACAAGGCTACCCGGGCTTGATGGTGACGGACACCGCGTTCATGCGAAACCCCCACTATCACCAAGCCAGCGACACGGCAGACACACTCGACTTCGAGCGATTCGCCAAGGTCACGGCAGGGCTCGTCGCCGCTGTGAAGCGCCTCGCTTCAGCGATCGAATGATGAAGGCGATCTTGAAGCATCTTTCCAATACTAGCGCCTTCTACCTGCAGGCCTCCATGCTCGTCTCCTTCTTGGCTGGGTCAAGCGCGCCCAAGCAGCTGAATTCGTTCTCCGCAGCGCAATACGGCTCGCCGCCCGCGATGCCGACCCTCATCTACGCCGTCTATGCGTTCTCCGCCATCGTGGCATTGTTCGCTTTCGGGTCACTGTCGGACTACGTCGGGCGCAGGCCCGTTCTGGCCGTCGCGGCATTGCTACAAGTGATCGTGATGTGGCTCTTCGCGCGCTTGGAAGCCTCGGATCTCGTAGATGGTGTGGTGGTCACGCGCATCGTGCAAGGCATCGCTAGCGGTGGCGCGGCGAGCGCAATCGGCGCGGGCTTGCTCGACATCGATCGAACCAAGGGCACATTTGCCAGTGCCGTAGCGCCGTTGCTCGGAATCGCGCTGGCCAGCCTCACCTGGAGCCTCTCGGAATTTCAGGTGCTGCCCGCGCGGCTCGCGTGCGCCATTTTCGGCGTGATTTTTATGATTCAAGCCATCGGCGTGCTGTTGATGCCCGAAACGCTGATGTCACGAGCGGGCATGTTCGCGTGGCTCAAGCCTGGCTTTCGTTTTTCGCGTGAACTCCGAAGGCCCTTGTTGTCTGTCACGCCCGCTCAATTGAGCTGTTGGGCTGTGGTCGGCTATTTCTGCTCGTTCGCGCCCGAATGGGCACAGTTCCACGCACTGATGTCGGCCAGTCCCCCCGTCAGTAGCGGCTGGGTCTTTCATGCTGATTTTCATGCACCACCCCCATCGCAGGGGCTGGGTGCGCTGGCGTTGTGTGCGGTCGCCCTCAGCGCACTGGCGGCCGTGTTCCTGACACGCGCGCGCTCGCCCAGGTTCGTGACCCGACTCGGCCTAGTGGGTCAAGTGATGGGCATTGCACTCACCCTGCCTGCGAGCGGAATTGATTCCCCGCCGATGTTCTTCCTCGCTTGCGTGATCGCAGGTGGCGGCGTTGGTGCGGTTTTTCAAGCTGCACTCAGGAGCGTGCTACCGCTGGCCTCGCCACCCGAGCGCGCGGGGGTTTCGTCCGTGTTGTGTCTCGTCGCCTGTTTGGCCGCAGCGCTGCCTCCGGTGCTCGCCGCCCTTCCGCTTTACAGCCAAGTCAAGTGGACCCAATACCTGGCTTGCGTGGTGCTACTCGCGGTCTTTGCGTTGGTCGTATCCTTGCGAGAGCGTGCTCCCCGGTTGGCCTGACGCCCGCTCACCATCGAGTGAGGAGAGAGCCCGCGGAGCGACAAGTAGCAGAGGACGCAGTTCGGTACGTGGTCCAGCCCGAAAGCGTGCCCGAGCTTGTGCATCGTCGTGTCGAGCAGCATGTCGTCGTCCGTCAGGTCGGCGACCCGCGCCGCTAGCCACACCGTCTGCACGTCGACCCCTATGTCCACCGGCCCGTCCGGGCGCAGGGTCGTCTCTCCCAGCGTTCTGTCGCCGTCCGGCCGCGCAGGGTGCACGTGCAGCTCGCCCCCGTCGCCGACGCTCACCGACATGGATGGCCATGCCCGGGAGCACGATCTTCAGGATCCTCTTTCCTTCAGTCCCGAGGCGCGGGACCAAGGTCGCTGCATTCACCGACCCAAGTTTGAATAGCTCGACGACAAGGCGATCCACTTCGTCGATGTCGCAATGGAACGAGCCGTGCGGCTTCTGAGTCATCTTCAAGGCGGGAAATACGCTTGGCCTAGCCGCCCTTGGTCCTATAGTGATGTCTATGGAGCTGTACTTCTTGCCCGCTTCCTCCGGATAGCGGAGCAGCTCGAACGCATCGAGCTCGCCGATCGTTTTCGTGAATTGGTCGAGGCTAGGATCCGCGGCGTGAGAGCAGACATTGCGCCAGAGCTTTTTCAGCCCGATGTCCTAGGAGGCGGCGAGCTTGCTCGTCCACGCCGACGCCGGTGAGATATCCCTTCATGAACATCTCGATCGCGTGATGGAACAGGTTCGCAGCCACCGGGATCGCATGCGCGTGGTAACCGGCCCGTCCCGAGACGTAGTACCCGAGCCCAAGCTCGTAGTAGTTGAAGCAGGACAACGGGACAACGCCGTCGTCCCTCGGCGCTCAATCATTCCAGTTCATTTCCACGCCATTGCCACGCCCCGCGTCTCTAGCCGTCCCATTGCGTCGCAATCCGTCGCTCACCGAGGGCCGCCACCCGCTGTGCCGCACCAAGCGAAGTGACGGAAACGGCCAGTGTTTACATTGTTCTTCGCGGTCTTGGCGGTGGCGCCCCCAGCAAGAATCGAACTTGCGACCTTGGCTTTAGGAAAGCCGATGTCCTACTTGCGCCACACGGGGCTCGCGCCGGTCACCGAGTCCGGTTTGGGCTTGGGCGTTCGTCCGGGCGTGGACGTGGCGATCGGCGGCGTCTTGCGCGTGGTGCTCGGGCTCGTGGATGCCGCACGGGCACTCGTAGCCGGCGGCACGGCCTTGGAGGTCTTAGGCGAGGTCTTAGGCGCGGCCTCGGCCGTCTTGGGCGCAGCCGGCTCAGTGGCGTCGGTGGCTGCGCCTTCGTGGGGTAGCGTCGGTTTCCAAGCGATCGCCGTGTGGCACGTTTGGCAAATCGTGCCGAACTGTTCGTGGCGTTGGATCTTTTGGTTGGCCTTTTCGTCGTCGTCGCGGTGGCAGCTCAGGCACTCCTTGCTGGTCCCCTCGAACTGACGAGGCTCGCCGCGGTGGCAATCGAAGCAGTTTGCCTTGGCGTGGGCGCCCTCGAGCGGCCACGAATGATTGAGTCGGTAGGGATGCCACGACGTGTCTAGGTGGCAGCTGCCGCAGGTGGTCGGGCGAACGCCTGGGTGAGGCGGGTGCGACACGCTCTGATACTCCGCCAGGTGGCACGTGACGCAACGCTGAGACGGCGCCGTACTGTCCACGTGCGGTGCTTGCTGACAGCCCGTGCCGATCGCCAACGGGAAGAGCCAGGATGCGAGCGTTTTTTGGGCACGCCGGTGGATGCGAGAGCGCGCGCGTCGGCCGGGCATCAGAATTTCTCCTCCCGGAATGTCATGCCGAGCCGATGGCAGAGTGGGGCGAGCATTTTGGCTAAGCCGGGCGGCCCACAGAAGTAGACGTCCACTCGTTCGGACCGGTGCGCCTCGCTGATCCGACCAAGCATGCTTTCCCAATCCGGGCGGCCCACGTGCGTATGCGTGCGCAGGCCCGTGATCATGTCACTGCGACCGGAGGTGTGCATGATTTCCCGCGCGAGCTCGAGGCCGAGCGCCGTCGCTCCGGCGTGTGCACCAGTCATGCACAAGTGGACTTCGAGCAGCGCACGCCGGTCTCGCGCTTCGAGCTCAGCCAACAACGCGCCGAACCACTCGAAGGAGTATTGGTCGCGATTGAGCCAAAAGAAATAAGCGTGCGTGAGCTCGGTCGGGCGAACGCTTTGCCCGTTCGCCCGCTGCACGATGCTGTCGAGCACGCTCGCGAAGGGCGTGACGCCAATGCCGGCCCCGATCAGAACTGCGATTCGCGAACGAAAGATGTGCGCACTCGGCGAGCCGTATGGACCATCGACGTAGCACGTGAGCTCTTTGACCGCGCCGGACTCGGCGAGACGGCGTAGCGCTCGACTCCAGTTGCCGAGCGCCCGAACGTGCAGGCTCAAGTTTGCATGCTCAGGCGCGCTGCTGATCGTAAACGGATGCCATTCATGGCGGGCGATCGCTGGAATGCGCAGAAACACGTAGTCGGCGGGGGCGAAATCGAACCCCGGTGGGCGCTCGATCTCGAGTTCTGTGACCGCTGAGCGCAGCGGCCGTAGCGAGATAGCACGACTGGCCGGGGCGCGGCGCCGCAAGCGGAGCGCCTGCTCCACGGCGAACCCAAGCAACGGCACGCCGGCCCAGAGCAAGAACTGCGGCGCGTGCACCACGGCCAAGACCAGCCACAGCAGATACAAGAGGTGCGTGAAGTAGAACAATTCGAAGCGCTTGCTCCGGCGCACGAACCCGAGCGAAAAGACCCACATCACCGTGAAGACAGCGAGCAGAGCCAGCCCGGTCGCGCCGATCAGCGTGGAGAAGAACAAGCGCGTCAGTGGGTGCGTCGCGTGCCCGACCAGGTAAGCGATCGTGAAGCATGCACCGTGAGCGATGGCCAAACCGAACAGCGTGTGACCAACCACACGATGGAAGGCCACCGCGTCGTCGATCGGCAAACTGCGCCCGAGCGCCGTCGCGCGCAGTCGACTGAGCAGACGCCGCATCATCGGGATCAAAATCAGCGCGCCATTGAAGTCCAGACAAGTGGCGAATGCGCGCCCGAGCTGCATGGTCGAGTCTTGGCCCCCGCTGCCCAGGCCGAAAACGAGCGTGAGCCCGAACAGGGCCAAATTCGTCACCAGCCACAGGCCGAGCAGCACCCAGCGCGACCAACCGTGGCGGAAGCCAAGCGACGACGGCGTATCGTCGGTCGGCGCGTCGATGAAGGCCAACAGCGCCTCGTTCGGCGCGAGCCAAATGGCCTCGCTGCGCGTCATTTGGCTGAGCAGTTCTGGCCGCCGCTCGACCGCGGCCACGAACTCGTCGAACGAGATCAGCCCATCTCGATTGCTATCGACCGCCGCGAACAACACGCGCGTCAGGTACTCGGCCGGCTGCGAGGCGCGCTCGGCGATCTCGCTTTCTGCCATGGAGATCGAGATCATCCGCAGCATCTCGGCCTGGTCGATGAAGCCGTCGGCGTTGTGGTCATGAAGCTGAAAGGCGAACCACAGCTTGTGCCGGACGTCGCCGAACACCAGCTGGCGAACGCCGTCCAGGAACTCGTCTTTCGAGATCACCCCGTCGTGGTTGCGATCGAAGATACCGAGCATGCGCCGTGCCAAATAGGCGCTGCGTAGGTTGAGCGCTGTCTGCAGCTCGACCGCGTCAATCACCGCGTCGCTCCCGGCGTGCCTCGCGAACGCCTTCTCGAGCAACGCCAACAGCGCGGATTCTGCGATCGGGGGAGCCAGGGACACGCAGCACTGAACCTAGCGCGTCTGTGGGAACGAGCGCAAAAATAGCGAAGCCGCGTGGTCCCCGTTTGCCCCGCCTTGCGCCATCCGCGGCGCACTTTGCCACGGATCGACGCAAGACGGCTTCTGATCGGCCCGGTACGCCCGGTCGACGCTCAGTCGACGCTCGACTCAGTCGACGCTCAGTCGACGCTCGACTCAGTCGACGCTCAGTCGACGCTCAGTCGACGTTGCCCGGGACGATCCGCGGCTCGAAGCTGAATACGTGCGGATCGTTTGCGTCGATGGTGGCGCGCACCCAGTGCGTGTTGCGTGCACCAAAGGTTTCGACCCGCACGAAGTTCGGCACGACTCCGCCTTTTGGACCGCTGAGCGGCTGGTCCAGCTTGAAATAGTGACTGTCGCCGTGCACCAGCGCCACCTGCCCGGGGAACGCAAGCGAAGCGTCGCGAAGCGCGTTTTGGTAGTCAGGCAGCGCGTCATACGAGCGAGTATCCGCCAAGTGCTGCTCGTTGTTGAAGTTCAAGTCGGCTTGAAATACGACCATCACGCCCAAAGCGTGGACGCGCTTGGCATAATCGAAACCTTCGCTCAGCCAATGCAGATCGGCAGCCTTGCGAGCCCGTTCCTCCGCACGCTGAACGTCGATTTGTGCCTGAGTCCGAGTTTCGCCGTCCACCCCGGCGTACGGATAGTTATCGTTCGAACCTTGCACGTTCAGGCCGATGAACACGACCGGGCCGTACTGCCAACGCACGTTCTCCGAATACAGCGCGTAGCTGCCGCCCTCCTGCGACTCGCGCGTGAGGCGCAGCTTCTTTTGCCCCAAGCTGTAGTTGGTCGAGGCGAACAACGCGCGCTCGTGCGCCAAGCGTTCCAGTGGGTCGTCCGCGCCGGGCGCGGACGTACCGGCCCCGTAACGTCCCCAACAATCGGTCCAATCGTTGTCACCGGGGAGCCACACCAACGGTTGCCAAAGCATGCTGAACGAGTCCAACGCGGGTGCGTACAGGTTCGCGTCCGTGCATGCGCCATCGCCGCCCGACTTGAGATCGCCATCGAAGATCGAAAACGCCACGTGCGCGTCGTTCACGTCCTGAAGCAGGTTCGGATACTGCTGTTTACCGAGAGCATTGTACGGCATGTCACCGAACAGACCGACCGTATATTTGCTGGGTTGATGGTCGTGCTGCTCGTGCCCGTCGTGCTGCTCGTGCCCGTCGTGCCCGTCGTGCCCGTCGTGCCCGTCGGCTCGAGCGGTGCCGACGTAACTCGTAGCGGCCAGGCCCGCCATTGCCAAGAGGCTCGAACCAACCAGGACGCGGCGAACGAAACCGCCACCCTTAAACTCAAATGCCATGAGAATTCACTCCCTTTTTGACGCCGCAATCTGCGCGACGCGATCGCGAACGAGGGCGGAATCTGGCACGCGCCACCGCGCTCCAGGGTTACTCTTGTGTCGCAATCCCGTGAAGCGAATGACGCTCATCCCGCCATCCGGGCGATCGCGAGACAAATCGCTCGAGCTCGTGACGAGCGTGAACATGGGGCGACGCAAGTCGGCACCCACGCGGCGAAGGGTGCACTCTTTGGCTTCGCAGAGCGAGGCTGCGCTGGGTAGAGCGAGGTAGAGCGAGGTAGAGCGAGGTAGAGCGAGGTAGAGCGAGGTAGAGCGAGGTAGAGCGAGGCTGCGCGAGCCGATGGGCCGTCGTGATGTCTTCGCGCGTCGCCGCGACGTACCGGATGACGAAGAGCACAGTGCCCTGCCACAGAAAAGCCTGCGTCGTGCAGGCTCATCGTTCAGCGCGTCGTGCTGTGGACTTTGGTGGCTCGAGGCTCGTTCAACGATAGCTACCTCGCCGCGCAAAAATCATCCTACGTGCACAAAGTATAATTGTTGCGCGGTGAGCGATGCCTCCAGAGCGCGGCTGGGTTCGTTGCCATTTCCGTATGCCAGGGATGTGACGAATGGCGAATCATGACGGCGTGACTTCCACGACGCAGCAACTCGACTCCCTGCGCCGCATCCTGCGCGAGCTGGGTTCGCGCACGAAGTACAATTCTCGGCGGTGATTGATGGTCATGCGGGCCGTCACAACCGTCCCAGCCTTCGGCGTCGCGGCGCGCGCCAAGGCCTCCACCTCTACCCAATGCTCATCTCGCCGATGCTCAGCGACTCAAAGCCATCGGTTCGCCACTCGCCGCCCGCCGCGAGCCTGCCGCGAGCACCGCGGGCAACACCACCACCGCCGAAATCAGACACGTAATTTCACCGAGAACGGCCACCACGCCGAACAGAAAGAGTGCCTGATTCTTGGCTAGCAGCAGCGAGCCATAGCCGATGATCGTGGTCAGCGAGCAAACCGCGACCGCGCCGCCCGTGGAGCGAATGGCCTCGATCACGTCTCGCGATCCGGTTTGACGATAACGTGCCATGACGTTGACTGAATAGTCCACGCCGATGCCGAACGTGATCGGGAAGGCAATGAAGTTGCAAAAGTTGATCTTGACCTTGAGCAGCAAAGTCAGGGCGGTCAGCCAGAGCACGCCCACCAAGAGCGAACCGATGATCAGCAACGTCGAGCGATTGAAACGAAAGATTGCCGTCACCAGCAGCACCACGCCAGCCAACGCAGCCAAGGTCGCCAGTGGGCCATCGCGCGAAATCGATGAAATGATATCGGCGGAGAGTGGGATGGATCCCGCCGGACGCGCGTCCGTCCCGCTGATCCGGCGTAACTCGTTGGTGAAGCTCGCGAGCGCCTCCCCGTGCCAGGTCGCGTCGCTTGGCTTGGGGTAAACCAGAACCGCTCGGTCGAGCCGTCCACTGCGTTCACGCAAGCCCGCAGTCAACGTGTGCGGCAGCTCATCAGCCCGTAGGACATGCAGGCTGTCCGGAGGCAGGTAAGGCTCAATCGCAGAGCGCTGCTCGGGGCTCAGCTCGGCCCGGATGCGCGGCGTCAAAATCTGGCGTATTTGGGCGACTTCTGCGATTTTTTCCGGCTGCTCGAGCGGAATCACGTCGCGACTGTCTTGAACTTCGGACACGTAGTCCCTGAGCACGCCGCTGGCGGTGGAAGCCTTGAGCTCCGCGCTCACGCGCTCGGTCGCCTGTGGCGAATCGGTGAGCACCACCAAGGGCGTCAGGTAGCGACCGAGCAGTTCGTCCATCCGGTGACCCCAATAGGCTTCACCGGATACGCGCGTGTCGGAGCGGCGCAGTTGAGAAAAATCGTACTCGATCCACGAGCCGTCGATGGATCGCACACGGTAGAGCGAAAGCGCGGTGAGCAGCGAGGCCACGATCACGATCGGAGTCGGGTGACGCTGCACCAGGTCCGCCACTCGCCCCATGATCCGTGGGCGGTGCACGCCGCCCTTGAGGCTGCTCCCATCGCGGTCGAGCCAGGCGATCAGGGACGGGCTCAATAGAAATGCCATCGCCCAGCAGGCGAGCATGCCCACCGCACCGATCACACCGAACTGGTGAAAGCCGCGAAACTGCGTGAGCATCAGCGAGCCGTAGGCCGTGGCTGCGGCCAACGCGGCCACCACCGTGCCCGAGCGCGAGCCCCAAATCGCGGTCACCAGCGACTCAACCACCGATTGGCCGAGTCTGCGCTCTTCCACATAGCGGGCCAGCAAAATAACGCCGAAATTGATGCCATTTCCGACGATCACCGAAGCCAGAAAGGCGGTGTTGGAGTTCAACCCGTCGATGTTCGCGGGCGGTAAGGTGACGAGCGCGAAGGCGTACAGAGCGGCCAGAGTGAGTGGCACCAATAGCGCAAACACGCTCTTCCACCAGCGAAAGAAAACCAAGATCACGGTCAGCGTGAGCAGGATCACCACCACCGAGGACACGCTCAGGTCCGAGACCAACGCGGCCAGCTCTTCGATGTCGATCGCGACGTCGCCCGTGTACCCAATGCGCATGCCGGAGGCGTACTTGTCCGGACCGCCGAGCTCCCTCAGATCCGTCTGCACGCGCTTGAACAGTGCGTTCCCCAGATCCGATCCGGTCGTCAACGACGCAACCTCGATCAGCATCAGGGTCAAGTGCTGATCGGCATTCGAGAAGCGGCCGTCTTTGAATCGGCCCATCCCCTTCGCGTCGTATTTTTTTTGCAGATCACTGAAGTCGAGCTTCTCGTCGTCGTCCTCTCCCAGACCGAGATCGAGGCTCTTCGAAACTTCGCGGTCGCGCTGATCGGCGATCCGCTCTTTGACCGTCTTCAAATCGGCCAGGTCGACGTACAAGGGCGCGTTACGCTTCAGGAAGGCGCTTTCGACTTGCACGCCGGTGCGCACGAAAGCGACGAGATCTTTGGGATATTTGCGGACGCGCGCGGCCAGATCATCGACCAGGTGTTCGCCCGCGGGCAGATTTTCCGGCTTGCCCACGTCCACCAATACCCCGAGATACCGTACGCCCGGCATGCGCGCGCGGAGCTCATCGATCGCGGCCACGCTCGGGGCGTTCCGCGGCAGGAGCTCTTCGACGTCGCTCTTCAGGTTCGCGTACAGCTGGACCGTGCGCACCCCCGCGGGGATGGCCAACAGCACCGCCACCAGCCACAGCCACCAGCCGTTCCGCAAGCTCCAGGCGACGTAGCGACGCACGCGGTCGCTGGGCGCCGCGGCGTCCTTCGAAGGCGAACTCACTTCGCTGCTCCGTGAGCGGCGACGCTGGGCAACGCCACTGCCCAACGCGCGTTGAACACGCGACGGACGAGCGACGAAATCACGATCGCATACAGAGAGCCAAGCACGACATCGAACACCCAGTGATGATCCAGATAAACCGCGGCGAAACACATCGACAAATAGAACCAGACCAAGAGCACGCGACCGAACCAGCGATGACGCCGGAAGCCGTCGATCAAGAGCAGCAGTGGATAGGCCACGTGCAGCGAGGGTACGGCGCCGAACACGTCGCTCGAACGGCCGTACATTCCGGCAAAGTATGGAATGCCCAGCCAGGCATCCACACGCGCCAAATTCGGTCCTTCGCTGGCGTGCGTGGCGAGATCGACCGCGCAGCCGTAGTGGTGAAAATACCAGGGCGGCGCCGCTGGATACAGGTGGTAAGTGGCGAAGCCAGCCACGTTCAAAGCCAGGAACGACCACGTGAAACGCTGCAGTGCCCGGTAGTCCCGACGGAACAGGTACACCGAGTAGGCGATCATCACGCCCAGGAAAATCCCATACGGGATCGCGCAATACACATCCAGGAACGGTGAGGAGTGCTGCTGCAGGTAGTCGTGCCAGGTCGCGCGGGTACCGTTCAGATCGATGCCGAAGAAACGCTGGTCGATGGCTCGGACATCGCACACGTGCACGTTGTTGGCGGTCAGACCCACGTTTTTCACGACGCGCATCGAGTCATACAAAACGCCCACCAGACCGATCGGCAAGATGCCGAGGCACAGGCGCCTGGTCCAATCGGACCGATAGGAGAGAAAGGAGACCAGCAGCGCGATGGCCAAATGATCCCAACGCAGCTTGCCCTGCACTGCCCAAAACGCGGCCAGCAGCCAAAACGGGACCGCGGGCCACAACGTCCGGACGCGAGGCCAGAGCGGCGCGCGAGCGCGGTTCATGCCGGGGCCCTCGACGAAAACACCCACAGCCGCTGCGCCGGGTATGAAACCAGCGCAAAGGCCAGCAACTTAGCGGGCAGCCAGGCGATGCGTGGCGACCATCCGAGCCCTTCCACCGTGCCCGCCAGCAGCAAACGTAGCACCAGGAACGTGGCTAGCGAGACCGCGGCGTAGCGGATGGCCTGGGGCAAGGCACGCTCAGCGCTTTTGGCGAAAGTGTAATGGCGATTGATCATGAAGTTGACTACAGCACCCGCGACCGCGCCCGCGGCGGCCACGAAACCGTAGTGGGTAGGCAACGCGAACAGCAAAAGTTGGTACACCACACCATCGGCGATGGTTGCTGCACCGGAAGAGAGCGTCGCCTTCAGTACGACGAACAGCTCGCTAGGCCGCACGGACTCATGCGCTCTTCGAGATAGCATGGCGATCCCGGCCCTCGACTTCGGTCAAAGATTCATCGAGCACCGAAAGTGCTTCATCCGCCTCGGCTTGGGTCAGGATTAGGGGCGGGTTGATGCGTACGCGCGGGGCATAAGCCATGGTCACCAGACCGCGGCGCAGCGTGGCGTCGAATAGCCTGCGGCACTCGGCACTGGTCCACGCTTCGCGAGTCCCCGGCTTCAGCAAATCAAAGCCTAGAAACAAGCCCTCGCCGCGCACGTTCGCCATGCTCGGGTGTCGCTCGGCGAGCGACGAAAGGCCCACTTTCAAGTGCGAACCGACGCTGGCCGCGCGCTCCACCAGACCCTCGTCACGGATGATGCCCAGACTGGAAGCGATGGCCGCCGCCGCCAACGGGTTACCGCCGTAGCTCGAAGACGAGAAGCTCGGCTTCGACCAAGGTTCGGCGCTGGCGATTTCGGCGCGTGTTGCCACCGCCGTCGCCGGATAGCCGCCGCCCATGCCTTTGCCGAGGGTCATGATGTCCGGCTGGATCCCGGAATGCTCGATGCCGAAGCGCCGCCCCGTGCGCGCGAAGCCGGTGATCATCTCGTCCGCAATCAAGAGCGCGTCGTTCTCTCGCGCGACTTCTTGCACCGCGCGCAGAAAGTCCGGCGGCGGCACGATGTTGCCGGCCGTACCCTGCATGGGCTCGACCAAAATGGCGGCGAGCTTGCCGGTCGTTTCCTTCTTCAACTTATCACGCGCAAACTCCACGCACAGAAGGCCGCAGCTCGGGTGCTGAAGCTTGAACGGACAGCGCGCACAGTCCGCGTACGGCGTGAGGTGTGCGCCGGGAGGCATGGGCCCCAAGCCGTGCTTGAAGTCACTGCCCATTTGAGCGAGAGCGCCGCTGGTTTTCCCGTGAAAACCGCCCCAAAATGACAGCACCTCGAATTTGCCCGTATACGCGCGAGCCAAGCGCAAAGCACTCTCCACGGCCTCCGAGCCGCCCGAAAAGAGCTGCACCTTGTTCAACGCTTTGGGCAGCATTTCCGAGAGCAGCGAGAGCGCCTTGAGGCGCGCCTCGGTCGTGAACGAACCGACGTGGATCTTGGCCAGCTGCGCGCCGAACTCAGCCAGGTAGCGAGGGTGCGCGTAGCCGAGAGCGGCCACCGAAATGCCGGCCACGAAATCCAGAAAACGATTGCCGTCGACATCCAGCAGCTCACTGCCGACGCCGGAATCGATGGCGATACCCGCGTACTCCCAGATCGCTTGCGTCCCCGGCGCGAGGTGTTCGGTTTCTGCACTACGAAGCGCGCGCGATTTGGGTCCGGGCAGCTCGGTCAGGACGCGCAACTGCCGCTTGGGCTCCGACGTCGGGCTCAAGAGGGCCCCTTCGGGCCACGGCCCAGCTCGACCAGGGCGACCCGCGCGGCGCGCGTGAGTTGCACCGCAGCCAGGTTCGAGACCAGCGCGACGACCGCCACGGCCAGCAATGTGAGCGGCATTTCGAGCGGAATACTGGCCATTTGGAACAGCGGTCCCAAGAGCAAACCCGCGGTCAGGTAAGCGATCCGCTCGTGCCGCCGCATCAGCCCGCCGGGCAAAGACAGGCTCATGGCTTCGCTCTTGGCGCGGACGTAGCTCACGAGCATCGACCCCAAGAGTGCGAAAAGAACCAAGAGCAAGGCCGCGGTCGAGGCTCGGTAGTAGACCGCGAGGCCCAAGAGCGGAGCAGCGTCCGCATAGCGATCGACGACGGCGTCGAGCACTTCACCAGCGTCGGACGAAAGGCCGCGTTCTCGCGCCACGATGCCGTCGAGCCCGTCGAAAGCGGCCCCGAACAACAGGGCCGCGCCCGCCGCCGGTAACATTCCGACCGCGGCCAAGGGCAGCGACGCTGCGGAAATCACCAGCGAGGTCAGCGTGAGTGCGTCCGGCGAAACGCCGGTGCGCGATACCGTCCGGCCGACACCACGCAGCGCCCAGTGAAATGCTTCGATCGGAAAGCGGCCGAATAGCACCGTGCTCGACTCGCGCTGAACACGCGGATCGAGCGCGCGGCCCGCAATCGCCACGCGCACACCGTACGCCGCCAGCACCAGTGCGGGCAGCGCAAGGAACAGCCCGATCAGCGCTTTCTCTTGAAGCCCAACGACGCTCATGGCCGCGAGGGCGCGGCGCTGTGGTGCCCGTTCGTGCGAGCACCGTTCTCGCGTGCCGGGGGCCGTGCATCCACGACCGCAACTTCACGCGAGCTCAGGCTGGCCGACAAGTAAGCTGCAGAGATCACCTTGATGCATTCGATCGCGTCGCGCGCATCCGCGCTCACGTAATCGTCGGCGGCGATGGCGGCCTTGAACTTGTCGAGCAAGCTGCCGAACCACTCCTTGTGGCTGGCGTCCATCCAGTGGGACGGTACTGATTGCACTCCGGCACGGCGAGCCAGATCGGGCCGCTGGGCCACCAGGTCGTCGCGAACCAAGAGTTGCACCTGGTCATCGTCGACGGTGATCGCGCCATATTCGCCGTGGATGGTGTACATCACCTTGCGTGCGCCGGCTGTCCAGGTCAGTTGCGCGGTCGCGATACCGTTGGGGAACGTCAACGTACAGCTGAAATTGTCTTCCGTGTCGAAGTCGCCCAAGGTATTCGCTTTGGCACTCACGGAGACCGGGTGCGAGCCGAGCCATTCGAAGGCCAAGTACAGCGTGTGGCTGCCGTGGTCCATGGCGATTCCCCCACCCGAATAACGGCGTTCCCGCCGCCAGTCCGGGCGCCAATCACTCACGCCGCGCGCGTGGGTGGTACGAAAGGTCTGCAAGGTAACCAGGTGAACACGACCGATGCTGCCGGCCTCAATCAGGCTGCGAACCGTCTTGATCACGGGCGCGTGTTTGTAATTATGGCAGGGGAAGAAAACCCGCTTCACGCGCTGGGCGTGTTCTGCGAGTGAAACCGCCTCCTCCGTCGAAACAGCGATCGGCTTCTCGCACAGGACGTGAAGGCCGCGATCGAGCGCCGCATGCGCGATGCTGGCGTGCGCGTAGGGCGGCGTGGTGATATCGACGAAGTCGATCCGACCCGACTCTGCCTGCAGCATTTCTAGGTGGTCGCTGTAGATGCGTGCCTGGGGAAAATCCCGCTGGGCTGCAGCGCGCCGGGCCTCATTACTGTCGACTATCGCCACTATCTTGAAATCACCCGCCCCCGCGCAGCGCTCGGCGTAAACGGGTGCGTGGCCCTTGCCAGCAATAAAGCCGTAACCAATAAGGGCGCAACGTAAGGTCTGTGTCACGCGAAACTCTCCTGAGAAAACGAGGCGATTTGGAGCGTGAGCCGATTTCGACTGTCACCCGAACGAAGGCGGCCCGAGTACTTAACAAGTCTGTAACTAGGGCGCGCACACGGTGTGTCAAGGTTCGGAGCCAAGTACTTGAACCAATTTGTGTCCCTGGCCCGATTTAAGTGACCGCAGTGTTACTTTCGCCACAGCGCGGGTTTTTATGCAAGCACGGGGGCGAGGCGACCCAGCGACCGGGGCGCCGTGCCGTGCTGGGCAAGGTCCCGTGCCGGGACGAGGCAGCGTGCGGTGGGGCGAGAGTGTCACCGCGGTAAGTGCGCAGCTCGCCTCGGTCGATCGGTCGAGTAGCGCCGCAGCAGCGGAGGCAAGGCAAAGGCAAGGCAAAGGCGAGAAGAGAGACAAATCGCTCACTAGGGGCTTTCGAGTTGCCCACCTTGGCTTCAGGTTCCAGCGTTGGTTGCTGACCTCAGAAAGTATCGATGACCGCGCACAGCCTCGAACAAGAGCCCGAAACACAAACGCCCGCGACCGCCAGCGGTGCAACGTTGATGCGCAGCTTGTTCTCGCTGTTGGGCGAGAAGTGGACGCTCGTGGTGCTGACTGCACTGCGCACGGAGCGCCGACGCTTCAGCGAACTCAAGCGCGAGATCCCTGGTGTCTCCCAGCGCATGCTCGCGCAAACTTTGCGCGAACTCGAGCGCGCTCATTTCGTCGATCGCATCGTACTGTCCACGACCCCGCCGCGAGTCGAATACGTGCTCACTGATCTGGGCCGTGGCTTGTTCCCCCATTTGCGGGCCATGCGTGAGTGGGCAATGCTCCACGAGGACAAGCTGTTTAGTGTGCCGCCCGCCTCGGGCTGAGCCGCTCACGCGGTCGGGCTCTATCGCGCAATCCGCGCGCGCCGCGCGAGGGCTGCCGTGCTCGGCCTTCTGAAGCAGAGTGAAGCTACGCGTTGCGACCGTCCGGTCTGGCGTGTGCTGCCACTCGAGTAGAAGAAGAGCTGCAGATCGGCGTCACTGGAACGGGCAATTCTTCAGCGATTCCCAGCATTTCCGCAAGGGATTAAGTTCCTAAGGCAACTGCCCGTTGCTAAACACCGGGAACTCCCTATATCTGTAGCGTTCTTTCACCGAGTGAAGGCTTTCTATGGCGACCGCGACGGCAGAGCTCGACACCACACCAGCAGCCGCAACAACCGAAACTACTGAACCGCGCAGCAAGCGTGGCCTCGTCCTCGGGCTGATCGCCGCGGCAGTGATCGCGGGCGGCGGGTTTTGGTACCTCACCCATCGCGGCTTGGAAAACACCGACAACGCCCAAATCGATGGCGATGTCGTGTCGGTTCCTGCGCGAGTCGGCGGCGTGGTAACGAAGCTCCTATTTGCCGAAAATCAGCGGGTCAAAACCGGCGATCTACTGGCAGAGCTGGATTCTGCGCCCGCACAGGCGCGCTTGGCTGAAGCGGAGGCGAACGTGCTCGCGGCGCAAGCCCAGGCGGACGCGGCGGACGCCACTGCGCGCGTCAGCGAGACCAACGCCGTCGGCGACAAATCGGTCGCAGACGCGTCGTTGATCACGGCCGCCGTGGGCGCCGCGTCGAGTTCGGATCAAATCAAAGAGGCGGCAGCCCAGCTGCAATCCGCGCAGACCTCGCTGGCGCAGGCCCAAATCGACAATGATCGCGCCAAGCGCTTGTTGAGCACCGGCGCGATCTCGCAAGCCGAGTCCGATCGCGCGGATACGCAGCTAAAAGTCGCACAATCGTCGGTGGATGTGGCACGCGCGCGGCTGACATCGTTCAAGAGCTCGGCCGCGCAAGCGCAAAGCCGCGTGGTCGAAGCCAAGGCCAAAGCCAAGATCTCGAACGACGTCGGCACGCAGATCCAGCTCGCGCAAGCGCGCGCCAAGGCCGCCCACGCGCAGGTCGATACGACCAAGGCCGCCCGTGATTTGGCCGCCCTCGATCTGTCGTACACCAAGATTTTCGCCCCGAATGATGGCGTAGTCTCGAAGAAGAGCATCAACGTCGGGCAGATGCTCTCGCCCGGTCAGAGCATCGTGCAACTGGTGACCGACAAGCTGTGGGTCACTGGGAATTTCAAGGAGACGCAGGTCGCCCAAATGCGGGTCGGCCAATCCGCCAGCGTCGAAGTCGACGCCTTCAGCGGCGCGTCGATCGAAGGCGAAGTCGAGAGCTTCTCGGGCGCCACTGGCGCAAAGTTCACGCTGCTTCCCCCGGACAACGCGACCGGCAACTTCACCAAAGTCGTGCAACGACTGCCGGTGCGTGTGCGGCTGCACGATCTACCCGCGGGCATCACGCTGCGGCCTGGCATGAGCGTCGACCTCACGGTCGACACCCGTAAATAAACGGGGAAATCGAGGCCCCATGGCACAGTCCAGCGTGGCTCTGGAAGCCAAGCCGCGGAGCGCGCTTCGTGATACCCGAAAGGGTACGGCAGCGGGCGGCAAATGGGCGATCGCGATTGCAGTCGCGCTCGGCGCATTGCTCGAAGTCGTGGACACCAGCATCGTCAACGTCGCGCTGACCGACATGCAGAACACGCTCGGCGCCACGCTATCGGAAGTGAGCTGGGTCGTCTCGGGCTACGCGGTAGCGAACGTGATCGTACTGCCGCTCACGGCGTGGCTTGGTGACCGCTTCGGCAAAAAACGCTACTTCATCTTCTCTTTGGTTGGGTTCACCGTCGCCTCGATCATGTGCGGGCTGGCCACGACGCTGCCCATGCTGGTCATCGCACGGGTGCTGCAGGGCCTGATGGGCGGCGGCCTGTTGGCCAAGGCACAGGCCATCCTGTTCGAGACATTTCCGAAGGAAGAGCAGGGGGTTGCCCAGGCATTCTTTGGCGCAATCGTGATCGCGGGGCCCGCGATCGGGCCGACGCTTGGCGGCTACCTGGTGACCAACATTGGTTGGCGCTGGATCTTCTTCGTCAACGTGCCGCTGGGAATTCTGGCGGTGCTGATGTGTCAGGCCAGTCTCAAACCCGACAGCGAGCACAAAAATACCTCGCAGATCGACTGGATTGCGATCTTGATGCTGGCCGCCGGCCTCGGCAGTTTGCAAACGTTCTTGGAGGAAGGAAACTCGGAGGATTGGTTCGAGTCACGGTTGATCATTGGACTGTTCGCGACGGCAATCGTGTCACTCGTGGCGTTCGTTTTTCGCCAGCTGAAGAGCAAGACTCCGGTCGTCGATCTGCGCGTGCTGCGCTACCGCTCGCTCTGGGCCGGCAGCATTCTGAGCGTGATCGTCGGCATGGCGCTGTACGGCACGCTGTTCGCGGTGCCCATCTTCGCGCAGACCTTGATGCACTACACGTCGCAGGAGACCGGGATGCTGCTGCTACCGAGCGCGATCGCGTCTGCCGTGACCATGATCGGCGCGGGCCAGATCATCCGCAAGATCGACTCGCGGTTAGCCTTGGTCGTTGGCGCGTGCATTCTGGTGTTCGCGGTCCACCAAATAAGCAACCTGACTTCCCAGACCGGCTCCGATGACTTCTTTTGGCCGCTGATCATCCGCTCGGTCGGAACCGTGGCCATGTTCTTGCCTTTGAACATGGCAACCCTCAGCCCCATCCCGAAGCACGACATCGCCAAGGCATCGGGCTTCTTCAACCTCACCCGCCAACTCGGCGGGAGTGTTGGGGTGGCCCTGTTGACCTTGCTGCTCACCCAGCGCCAAGCGTTTCACCGGGCGGTGCTTGTGGAGAAGATGCCGATGGGCGACCCCTCGGTTGCAGACCGCGTGCACGCTTTGAGCGGAGCTTTCATGGCCAAAGGAGCCATCTTGGTGGACGCGCAAAACCAGGCGCTGGCCTCGTTGAACGGAATCGTGAATCGCGAGGCGCTGGTGATGGCGTTCAACGACACCTTCTACGCGACGGGCGTGGTGATCTTGGTGTTCTTGCCGCTGGTGTTGTTGCTGGGCAAGGCCGACAAGAACGTGAAGGTCGACGCAGGGCACTGACCCTGCGCCGATACTTCCAGCCAACTGCTATTCCTCGAGCAGCGGCGCGAAGCCGCCGAAGATCATGCGCTTGCCATCGAACGGCCAGTTCGACGGCTCGGTTTTCATGCGCGGATCTTTCATCACCTGGTCGTTCACCGCGTTGCGATGCGCGCGCGATTCGTACACGATCCAAGCGAAGACCACGGTCTCATCCTCCGCCATGTCGACGCTTTGCGGGAAAGACGTGAGCTTGCCTGGCTTCACGTCGTCGGCGATCCACTCGCGATATTCCAGCGCTCCGTGCTCGAGCCAAACCTGCGAAGCGGTTTGAGCCAGCTTTTTGTACTCGTCCAGCTTGGCTTTCGGAACCGGCACTACGAATCCATCCACGTATGACATGGCATTGTCCTCCTCGTGTGAGCCTAGGTGAATGGAACGTGTAGCCCGTGGGCGACCTCGGTCAACGAGGCAAATTAGTCGTTGAGATTTCCGCTGCACGCTTGCGGGGTAGCGAGGCTCCTGGCGCCGCAGGTCCCGATCGCCGCTGCGGCTTCTGCAAGAAAGCATTGATGGGCAGTGCATTCGCTGGCATCTGCGCATGATTCTCCATCCGATTTCGTCGCGGCGCAGACGCTGGCATTCGTACAGAACGCTCCTGCGACGCACGCCCCATGGTCACAGGCCCCCCCCGGGGCCACCAGGGGCTGACAGGTCTGCGTGCGGAAGTCGCATTGCAATCCTTCGTCGGCGAAGCACGCCGTGGTCACCGATGAAGTGGGCACGGCTACTGCGCAATCTGCCTTACCGCCTTGGCAGCTCCCAATACACGCGTCGCCCAGTTTCCCTCGAGGCGTTGAGGATGGAGCATTCGGACCGAAGCAAAATCCTTGCGGGTTGTCGGACTCGGACAAACAGTGCCCACTACCGTCCGCCGTGGGCGCGCACTCCTCATTCCTAGTGCAGGCGCCGCCGAGCGCGATGGTGCCCACGAACACCCGATTGCAACTGGCCTCGATCGATTCAGAGTCTGCCTCGACACAGCGTTTGAAGTACTTGCCGTAAGCGACCACGCAGGCCCCCGCGGCGGACGCTTCGTAGCGACTGTTCGCCCGCAGCGCTTCGTTCACGCTCTTTTGGACCACAGCCTTCACGTTTGCCCGGCAGGTAGCAAGGTCGAAGGCAATGGCGGCAGTGTCGCAACAGCCCGCGATGTTTTCGCAATACGCGTTGGCCAGTTGCTCGGGCAGCGCTTCGATTGGCACGGGCTCGCCATCGCCGTCGCCCCCGGGCGCGCCGTTTACCGAGCCCCCGCACGCCGGGACCAACGCCGCCAACAGCAAGCCGAGCCCCGCCCCGCCCAACCAACACTCGCTCACGTTCCGACCCGCTTTTATGATCACAGCGGAGCACGCTAACGGGTCTCCCTGCTTCAGGAAAGGCGCATCACGGGACCCCGTCGTCACAGCGTTCCGAACCAGAGCGCTCCCGCTCGAGACGAGTTGGAATTCAAGGAATTCAAACCCCCAAACGACACCCCCATTAGTCCGCACGCGAGCACGCGGCAATTCGTCGCAGCGCGTGCCCTGGCACGGGTCTGCTAAGTTCCAGCGGTGATTGCTCGAACGCCCGCCTCGGTGGCCACCGCGCCCAAGATCGGCCTGGCTTGGCTGGTGCGTCTGCGTTGGCTGGCGATCGCGGGGCAGCTCGCGATTGTGGGCCTGGCCGTTCTCGCGCTCCGGGTCTCGTTGCCGCTGGCACTCGTGGCCGCGCTGATTTCGACCACGGCGCTGAGTAATCTCGGGCTGATGGCTTGGCTGCGGAAGAGCGATCCGTCGGCGCACGCGCTCACGGCCGTTTTGCTGCTCGACGTGTTGACATTGACCGGCCTCTTGTTGACCGCTGGCGGCCCGTCCAACCCGTTCAGTGTCTTTTACCTAGTGCACGTGGCTCTGGCAGCGCTGCTGCTCGCGCCGCGCCCGGCCTGGTTCGTAGCGGCTCTCACCTCGCTCGCGTTCGGTTCGCTGTTCATACTCCCGACGCACACCATCGATCCACACGCGATGCATATGCACCACGGCGCTTCCAGCATGCATTTGCAGGGCATGTGGCTGGCCTACTCGCTGGCCGCGGGTTTCGTCGTGCACTTCGTATCGCGCGTCGCCAGCGCCCTTCAAGCTCGCGAACACGAGCTGTTCGAGCTTCAGCGTTCGGCCGTGCGACACGAAAAGCTGGCCTCGCTCAGTACGCTCGCGGCCGGCGCTGCCCACGAACTCGGCACGCCGCTGGCGACGATCGCGCTCGTGGCCAAAGAGCTCGAGCATGGCTTGGAAGCGGCGCGTAGCGCGGACGTGCTCATCCCAGATGCGCGCTTGATCCGCCAAGAAGTCGAACGTTGTCGCGAGATTTTGCAACAAATGGCGGCACGCGCCGGCGAAGGCGCGGGCGAAATGCTCAGCGAATTCAGCGTTCGCGGTATGGAACGAGACCTGTCCGAGGTGCTCGGATCGCGCGCGACTCAGATCGCCTTCGAGCGCGAGGGCGATCAGTCCGAACTCGTGGTCCCCAAGCGGCTTCTAGTACAGGTCCTGGCGAACTTGGTCAGGAACGCTTTCGACGCGCAGGCCGAAGCCGGAAAGAGCGAGCCCGTGCGGGTCGTGACGCGCCTGGAGGCCGAGCGAGCTGCGTTCGAAATCATAGATTGTGGGTCTGGGATCCCAGCGCACGCCGAGAGCCGAGTCGGCGAGCCGTTCTTCACGACCAAAGCTCCCGGCCGCGGTCTCGGGCTGGGTGTGTTCTTGGCCCGCGCGTTCGCGGAGAAGATGGGCGGCGAACTGACCTTGGCGGCGCGACCCGGCGGTGGCACCGTGGCACGCTTGATCGTGCCGCGTGACATGCTCAAACCCTGGAGCCCCGCGTGACCGTTGAATCAGAACGCGCTGCACGCTCGGTGCTAGTGGTCGACGACGACGACGTGTTTCGCACTCGCTTGGGCAAGGCCTTTCAAGACCGCGGCTTCGACGTGCGCACGGCGCACAGCGCGGCCGAGGCGCTGCGCCTCGCTCAGCAAGACAGCCCGGAGTTTGCCGTGGTCGATCTGCGCATGCCGGGCGCGTCGGGGCTCGATGTCGTCCGTGAGCTACACACCATCGATCCTGCGAGCGTGATCGTGATGCTCACTGGCTACGGCAGCATCGCCACCGCCGTAGAAGCAGTGCGCGCCGGCGCGGTGCATTACCTGAGCAAGCCCGTCGATATCGACCAAATCTTGGCTGCATTCGAAGGCAAGACCGCAGCGCCTGCTTCTAGTACCCTGGAAGTACCGAGCTTGGCGCGGGTCGAATGGGAGCACATTCAGCGGGTGCTCAGTGATTGCGACGGCAATATCTCGCAGGCCGCACGACTATTGGGCCTGCATCGTCGCTCACTACAGCGCAAATTGTCCAAAGATCCCGTGCGTCGTTGAGCAACTTCACCTGAGTGTCCGCAGAGCGACGAACACGTCCGAGAGCGGCGACACCGGATCCTGAGCGACAAATAGGAAAACGACCTGCGAGCCTAGCGCCGGGCGAGATAGGGTATGAGGCCAAAGCGGCGCTCGAGCTTGACCCGAGTGCCGAGCACGTCGAAACGATCGTACGCGATCAGCAGCACCAGCGCGTAAAAGCCGAGCGATACCAACACGTGCCAGACTGCGTGGAGCTGCGGATTGAAAAGGCCCCACGAAGGCAGCGTGACGCTGACGAACGAGCACCAGGTCGTGTCGACGCTCCAAAGCGCGATTGCGACCAGGTAAAAGGCCATGCCCCAGCGGAAGAGCCGGTGCACGCTGGCATTCTGACTCCGCTTGTGGATACGCCACACGCGATAGAGCCCATAAAACTCCGTTGAGCCGAAGCTGATTTGAAAGGCCCAGAATTCGACTCGTCCCCGCGTGAACGCCGCGAGCAGCGAGACTAGGACGCCGTGGACGACGAGCAGCGCCGGAAACCAATAGCCGAAGCGGCGCGTGGGCCGATTCTCGAGCAGGGTATAGATCATCACCAGCGCGAGCCAGAGCATGGGCAGCTCGTCGAGCATCTGAAGTTCGAAGCGTAGGGTTGAATGAAAGGCGACACTCCCGAGCCCGACGGTGAGGAGAGCGATGAACGCCAGCAGAAACCGTCGCTCGAGTGTCCCACGATGAAACCACGCGCCCAACCATCCCGCGAGCACGATGGCGAAGCTCGACAGCGTATTGAAGAGTTCGCAAACGTAGGGCAAGTAGCGATAATTTGCCTCACACCAATCCACACTCGAGGTCGGCGCTCCCCAAAAGCCCGGCGACGGCGAGGTCAGGTAAAACATTGGTGTGCCTGTCTAGCGACACGCGGAGCGAGCATCAAGTCTTACTTGGGCGCGTTTTACGCGTCTTTTACGCTGACCCTACGGCAAAACACTGTGTGTTAGCTTTCCCGCGATGCGACCCTCGTGGCTCGAACGCCTGCTCGTTCGATTGGGAGAATTTCAGAATCGTCGCCCCCTGGCGGTGCTCCTGTTGGTGCTGGCGACGCTGCTCCCGACTGGCCTTCTTGCCTCGCGGCTCAGCCTGCGCACGGAGTTCACCGAGCTCTTGCCAGACGGCAAGCGCAGCGTGATCGAGGCGCGCCGAATCGCCGCGCGGCTGAGCGGCAAATCTTCCCCCGGCGCGGGCACGGGTTCGACCTTGAGCGTGGTAGCAAAGAGCGAAAACATCGACGCACTCAAGCGCTTCGTCGACGCACTGGCGCCAGAAATTCGCAAGCTCGATCCGAAGCTGATCACGTCGGTCGAGACCGGCTCGCGCGAGGTGCAAGATTTCTTCCGCGCACACAAGCATCTGTACGCCGACCTCGACGACATCCAGAAGATCCACGACGACGTCGTCGATCGCTACGACTACGAGGTTCAAAAGAAAGGTGGCATGGATCTCGGGCTGGACGACGCGCCCAGCGGCGAAACGGCCGACAAGGCGGACGCACCTCCGCCGCTCGACGCTCGAGCGCTGGAAGACAAATTCCAAAAGAAGCTGGACGAAGCCCAGAAGAAACAGCCCGGCACGGACGGCTACTACATCGGAAAATCCAAGGACCACACCTACGGCGTCCTTTTGGTGCGCAGTCCCCTCAGCAGCATGGATCCGCTGGCGTTCGAACTGCGATCGCAGATCCAGAAGTTGGTCAGCGCGATTCATCCGCAAGCCTGGGATCCGAACCTGACCGTCGGCTATTCGGGCAACTTGATCACGACCGCGGAAGCGAAACACGAGATCACTCACGACTTGGTGCAAATCGGTGGCGTGGGCGTGGCCATGATCTTGGGCGTGATCCTGCTGTTTTTTCTACGCTTTCGCGTACTGGCCTGCATGGGCATCACGATCTTGGTGGGCGTCACTTGGTCGTTTGCGGGCGCCTTTTTGGGCATCGGTTATCTCAACCTGGCCAGTGGCCTGATGGTCAGCATCATCACTGGCAACGGCATCAATTTCGGTATCATATACATGGCGCGCTACATCGAGGCGCGCCGCGCTCAGCAACCAATCTCGGAGGCCATCCTCACCGCCCATCGCGAAACCCACATCGCCACCCTGGCCGCAGCAGGGGCCGCCATGGTCGCCTACGGTTCGCTCGCGGTGACCAACTTCCGCGGCTTCAAGCACTTCGGGGCGATCGGCGGCATGGGTATGACGCTCTGCTGGCTGGCCACGTACCTGCTCCTGCCGGCGTTGCTGGTGCTCACCGAGCGTGTGAGCCCGATGTTCGGTCGCGCACCCAGCTGGCGCTCCAAAGCGCGTGGCTTTTACGGCTATCCGTTCGTCTGGGCGGCCGAGCACGCGCCGCGTGCCATTGCGCTCTTCGGCCTGCTCAGCGGCGTGCTGACGATCGCGGTGTCTATCCGCTATTTCGTGGATGATCCGATGGAATACAACCTTCGCACCGTGCTCGGCGGCAAGGCCCATCGTCAAACGGAGGCCGGCGCACTCGCGGGCCGCGTCGACGACGTAGTGGGCCGCGCAGGCCAAGACGGTCGCGCCATCGTCGTCGATCGAGTCGACCAGGTTGCCCCCCTGGTCGCGGCGTTGATGAAACGGCACGACGCGGTCCCCAAGGATGTCAGACCGTTCGAAAAAGTAGTCACGGTGTTCGACCTCTTGCCCAAAGATCAGCCCAAGAAGATCGAGCTCTTGAGCGAAATTCGCGATCGCGTGGAACGCGGCCACAAACGCGGCTTCGTGACCGATAAGGACTACGCCAAAATCAACGAGTACATTCCGGCTCAGCTCGCGCCCATCGACATGGCCGACCTGCCGGATCCGATCGCGCGCCCATTCATCGATCACGACGGCCAGCGCGGGCGCATCGTATACATCGTACCGACTGCGGGCGAGAGCGTGTACAACGCGCGCTACCTGCAGCGCTGGGCCGACGCGTTCCGGGAGACGCGCTTGCCGAACGGCGAGGTAATCTACGGCTCCGGCGATCCGGTGATTTTCGCCGACGTCTTGCAATCCATCCGGGAAGAAGCGCCCAAGGCCATTTTACTCAGCTTCGTGGGCACGCTCGCGGTGATCTTCCTGGCATTCCGCGGAAGCAAGAACGGACTGCTGGCGCTGTCCGTGCTCGGCGTCGGTCTGTCTTGGCTGATCGCGTTCTTGTGGTGGCAGCAGATCAAGCTCAACTTCCTGAACTTCGTCGCGTTGCCTATCAGTATCGGCGTCGGCGCAGACTACGCACTGAACATCATGAAACGCCGTGAGCTCACTGATGATGCGGGGCTGTCCCAGGCCTTGGTCGAAACCGGCGGCGCAGTCGTGCTCTGCTCTTTGACCACCACACTCGGCTACGTCGCGCTGATGTTCTCGATGAACGGCGCCACCGAGAGCTTCGGCCTAACCGCCGCGGCCGGCGAGGTCACCACGCTGCTCGCCGCAGTGCTGCTGTTGCCGGCGATCTTGTTCTGGCTGAAC
>Ga0302322_100000571_pt1 | contig 28344 bp, 22 predicted proteins | sample Fen_T0_2_FD_203757 | JGI IMG/M metagenome (GOLD analysis project Ga0302322, IMG submission 203757) | Peat permafrost microbial communities from Stordalen Mire near Abisko, Sweden - Fen_T0_2 | ecosystem: Environmental > Terrestrial > Soil > Wetlands > Permafrost | place: Sweden: Abisko...
TCGGAGATGTAGCGGTCGGCCAGCGTCGCCGCGGAGACCAGCGCCTCGTCGGTGATCGTCACGCGGTGGTGCGCCTCGTAGCGGTCGCGCAGGCCCTTGAGCATCTCGATCGTGTGCGCGATCGACGGCTCGGCGACCTGGATCGGCTGGAAGCGCCGCTCGAGGGCGGCGTCCTTCTCGAGGTACTTGCGGTACTCGTCGAGCGTGGTGGCGCCGATGGTCTGCAGCTCACCCCGGGCCAGCATCGGCTTGAGGATCGAGGCCGCGTCGATCGCGCCCTCGGCCGCACCGGCGCCGACGAGGGTGTGGATCTCGTCGATGAACAGCACGATGTCGCCGCGGGTGCGGATCTCCTTGAGCACCTTCTTCAAGCGCTCCTCGAAGTCACCGCGGTAACGCGACCCGGCCACCAGGGCGCCGAGGTCGAGGGTGTAGATCTGCTTGTCCTTGAGCGTCTCGGGCACGTTGCCGCGCACGATGTCCTGGGCGAGGCCCTCGACGATCGTGGTCTTGCCGACGCCGGGCTCACCGATCAGCACGGGGTTGTTCTTGGTACGGCGGCTCAGGATCTGCATGACCCGCTCGATCTCCTGCTCGCGCCCGATCACGGGGTCGAGCTTGGACTCGCGGGCGTCCTGCGTCAGGTTGCGGCCGAACTGGTCGAGCACCAACGAGGACGACGGGGTGTCGGCCGGGGCACCGGAGGTGGCGGCCTGCGTGCCGGCCTGCTCCTTGCCCTGGAAGCCGCTGAGCAGCTGGATGACCTGCTGCCGGACGCGGTTGAGGTCGGCGCCGAGCTTCTGCAGCACCTGGGCGGCGACACCCTCGCCCTCGCGGATCAGGCCGAGCAGGATGTGCTCGGTGCCGATGTAGGAGTGGCCGAGCTGCAGCGCCTCGCGCAGCGACAGCTCCAGCACCTTCTTGGCGCGCGGGGTGAAGGGGATGTGGCCGCTGGGCGCCTGCTGGCCCTGGCCGATGATCTCCTCGACCTGTGCGCGCACCGCCTCGAGCGAGATGTCGAGGCTCTCCAGAGCCTTGGCGGCGACACCCTCGCCCTCGTGGATCAGGCCGAGCAGGATGTGCTCGGTCCCGATGTAGTTGTGCGAGAGCATGCGGGCCTCTTCTTGGGCCAGCACGACGACCCGCCGGGCTCGGTCAGTGAACCGCTCGAACATGCCTATCGCTCCTCAACGCGGATGGGGGGCCACCCGCCTCGCAAAACAGGGGACACCCGCGGTGGTCATCGGGGTGTCGACTGTTCCAACTGGTCTCACAGCCTACGTGTTCCCGGCGTCGTACACCCGCCGTCCGCCCACAGCGAACAGCCCCGGGCCTGCCGGGGGAAGGGTCATCGGTCCCGAAGACCGGACCGGGGCCGCCCGCCGTAGCGGACGACCCCGGGTCGCAGGCGGTCGTGAGACCCGTCGACCGGCTCAGTGAGCCGCCTCGAAGGCCTCGCGCACGTCCGCCGGGATCCGGCCGCGATCGGGCACCTTGCGCCCGTTGGAGCGGGCCCAGTCGCGGATCTCGCGGGCGCTCGGGCCTACCTGGGTATGACGCTTGGCGCCGGCCGCCGAGCGGCCCCCGGAGCGGCGAGCCGCGCCGACGTAGCGAGCGAGCGCGTCGCGCAGCTTCGCCGCGTTCTTGTCGTTGAGGTCGATCTCGTAGGTACGGCCGTCGAGACCGAACGTCACGGTCTCGGTCGCCTCGCCACCGTCGAGGTCGTCCTCGAGAGTGATGTGGACTTTCTGCGCCATGTGGTTCCTGCCTTTCGAAGGTGACGGACCACCGATAATCCGTACGCTCTGCCATGCTTTCGGCACAAAGATAGCGTCGCGCCCGGAGAGCAGCCACATCGGCGCGCTCGCCTGTGCATTCCGGCGTCATCGAGGTGCGCAATTCGTGGGCAATACGGATCGCGGTCAGGTGTTGCGTAGGTAGACCAGTTCCAGGCCCTGCAACGTGAGCCAGGGCTCGTGCGCGGTGAAGCAGCGACATTCGTCGACGACGAGCGGCGCGAGGTACCCGGTCGCGACGACGGAGACGGCCGAGGTGTCGGCGCCGAGCTCCTCGATCATCTTCACGACAATCCCGTCCACCTGGCTGGCGACACCGAACACCATTCCTGACTGGAGAGCCTCGACGGTGTTGCGGGCTATCACCGTCCGGGGCCGCCGCAATTCGACCATGCGCAATTGCGCACCCCGGCGCTCCAGCGCGTCGAGCGATATCTCGATTCCCGGGGATATGGCGCCGCCGATGTATTGCCCCTGGGCATTCACGACGTCGAAAGTCGTCGCCGTGCCGCCGAAGTCGACCACGACGGCCGGCCCGCCGTAGCGGGTCGCCACGGCCAGTGCGTTCACGATCCGGTCGGTGCCGACCTCGCGCGGGTTGTCGGTGAGCACCGGCACTCCGGTGCGTACGCCGGGCTCCACCACCACGCTGGGGAGGGAGCCGAAGTGGTCGGTGAGCATGGTGCGCCACTCCTGCAGCACCGACGGGACGGTGGCGCAGACAGCGATCCCGCCCACCTGCTGCTCGAGGTCGCCGAGCAGGCCACGGATCAGGACGGACCACTCGTCGGCGGTGCGCGACTCGACCGTCGCCACGCGCCACTCGGCCGAGACCGCCCCGTCGCGGACCAGCCCCAGCACGGTGTGGCTGTTGCCGATGTCGGCGGCCAGCAGGGTGGTCATCGCAGGTCCAGCCCCAGGTCGAAGACCTTGACCGAGTGCGTCAGCGCCCCGACCGAGATGAAGTCGACGCCGGTCACCGCGACCTCGCGAGCCCGCTCGAGGGTCAGCCCCCCGGAGGCCTCCAGCGACGCGCGTCCGGCGGTCATCCGCACCGCCTCCGCCATCGTCGCGGTGTCCATGTTGTCGAGGAGGATCCGGTCGCAGCCCGCCTCCAGCAGATCGCGCAGCTGGTCGAGATCGGTGACCTCGACCTCGACCGGGATCTCCGGGTACGCCGTACGCACGGCGCGGTAGGCCGGCACGACTCCCCCGGCCGCGACGACGTGGTTGTCCTTGACCATCGCCAGGTCCGACAGGGAGAAGCGGTGGTTGGTCCCGCCGCCGCACCGCACGGCGTACTTCTGGAGGGCGCGGTGGCGCGGGAGGGTCTTGCGGGTGTCGAGGACGCGGGCGCGGGTCCCGTCGAGCGCCGACACCCAGTGGGAGGTGGCGGTCGCGACGCCGGAGAGGTGGGAGGCGAAGTTCAGCGCCGTGCGCTCGGCCGTGAGCAGCGAGCGGGTCGGCCCCGACACCTGCATCACCACGTCGCCGGCCGCCACGGACGAGCCGTCCGCGACCCGGTCGGCGACCCGACACGCCGCATCGACCCGCAGGAAGACGAGAGCGGCCACGCCGAGCCCGGCCACGACCCCCGGCTCGCGGGCGGCGAAGACGCCGGTGCCGGTGGCACCGGCGGGGATCGTCGCGACACTCGTGACATCGACCGCCCCGCCGGGGAGATCCTCCTCGAGAGCGGCGTCGACGGCAGCCAGCACCGCGTCGGGGTCGAGCCCGGCCGTCGCCAGCTCCTCGAGCATCGGCCCGAGGACGCCGACGTCCGGGCTCATGCGGGCACCTCGTCGGGTACGACGTCGGTGGGCGCCGACGGCCGGAAGGCCCCCTCGGGCGCTCCGGATGCGAGCCACCAGTCGTGGTGGCCGGACTGGGCTTCGTCGTCGCGCTCCGGGAAGTCCTCCCGCCAGTGGGAGCCCCGGGTCTCCTCACGCAGCAGCGCCGCTCGCGCGAGGAGAGTGCTGATCGTGAGCAGGTTCGTGGCCTCCCAGGCGTCCTGGTCGATGGCCGAGGCGGGGGTCTCCCCCAGCTCCTCGAGCTCGGCGATCCCGGCGCGGAGACCCTCGGCCGAGCGCAGCACGCCCGCCCGTGCGGTCATCTCCTCCTGCATCGCGCGGCGGACCCCGCCGTCGACGAGGCCCGGAGGGCGCGCGTCGGCGGCCGGGTCGGACCAGGCGCGCAGCTCGGCCGGCAGCACCTCGGCGATCCGGCGGGAGAACACCAGGCCCTCGAGCAGGGAGTTGGAGGCGAGCCGGTTCGCGCCGTGCACCCCCGAGCAGGCGACCTCGCCGGTGGCGTAGAGGCCAGGCAGGGTGGAGCGTCCCCAGAGGTCGGTGGCGACGCCCCCCGAGGCGTAGTGGCACGCGGGCGAGACCGGGATCAGCTCGGTGACCGGGTCCACCCCGTGCCGGCGGCAGGTCGCCAGGATGGTCGGGAAGCGCTTCTCCCAGAACTCGCCCCCGAGGTGCCGGGCATCGAGCCACATGTGGGGACGGTCGGTCTCGATCATCCGACGCGTGATCGCCTTGGCGACGACGTCGCGGGGCGCCAGGTCGGCCAGCTCGTGCACGCCCTGCATGAAGCGGCGGCCCTCCCAGTCGACGAGGAAGGCACCCTCGCCGCGCACGGCCTCGGAGATCAACGGCTGCTGACCGCGCGAGTCGGGGCCGAGCCACATCACGGTGGGGTGGAACTGGACGAACTCCAGGTCGCGCAGCACCGCGCCGGCGCGGTAGGCCAGCGCCATCCCGTCGCCGGTGGCGACGGCGGGGTTGGTGGTCTGCGAGAACACCTGCCCGAGGCCGCCGCTGGCGAGCACGACGGCCCGGCAGCGTACGGCGCCCACCCCGTCGTGCTGGCCCTCGCCCATGACGTGCAGCGTCACGCCGGCCACGCCACCGTCGTCGGCGAGCAGGAGATCGACCGCCAGGGCGTGCTCGATCACCTCGATCTCGGGTGCCCGGGCCACCGCCGCGATGAGCGCGCGCTGGATCTCGGCCCCGGTGGCGTCGCCGCCGGCATGGGCGATCCGGTCGCGATGATGCCCGCCCTCGCGGGTCAGGCTGAGCTCGCCGTCGGCGTGGAGGTCGAAGTTGGCACCCAGGGCGATCAGCTCACGGACCGCCTCCGGTCCCTCGCTGACCAGCACGCGCACCGCATCCAGGTCGCACGCGCCGGCGCCCGCCACGAGCGTGTCGCGTTCGTGCTGGGCCGGAGTGTCGCCGGGCCCGAGGGCCGCGGCGATGCCGCCTTGCGCCCACTGGGTCGAGCCCGCGTCGAGCGCGTCCTTGGTCACGACCAGCACGCGATCGACGATGCCCCGGAGTCGCAGCGCAGCGGTCAGCCCCGCGATGCCGGACCCGATCACCAAGACGTCGGCGGTGACCGACCAGCCGGGCGGTGGGGCGGTCAGCCGGCCCGGGACGCATCGTATGCTCACCTCCGCAGGCTACTGGCCGCCGACGGCCCTACGCCGGGGCGCATCGGCTCCGGCGGCCCGAGCCAGGAGGGGCGTACATGTCCGAGATCCCGGTCCGCCGCGCCAAGCGCTTGGCGTCCCTGGAGACCTCCCCCTCGTCGCTACCGATCGGCTTCGCCATCGTCGGCGTGCAGAAGGCTGCGACCACCACCCTCTACCGCATGCTGGTCCAGCACCCGCAGATCGTCGGCGGGACGCAGAAGGAGCTGCGGTTCTTCTTCGAGCCGCGCGACTGGGACCACCCGGACTACGCGACGTACCGGCGGCCGGTCCGACGGCCGCGCCCCGGTCTGCTCGCCGGCGACGCCACCCCGGCGTACCTCTTCTGGCCGCACGCGATGGAACGGATGCGCGCCTACCGGCCCGACCTGCCGCTGATGGCGTGCTTTCGCGACCCCGTCGAGCGCGCCTTCTCGCACTGGGCGATGGAGCGCGAGCGACATCCGTGGTACCCCGACCTGCCGACGGCGATCGAGCAGTTCGGCAGGGACCCGCTCCCGGAGTCGGCCGACGAGGGCCGTCCGAGCGCCACCCTGCGTCGCTCACCCTTCTCGCGCGGGCTGTACGGCGCGCAGCTGGAGCGCGCGCTGACACTGTTCCCGATCGAGCAGTGGGAGCTCTATGAGTTCCGGCAGCTCCTCGGCGACCACGAGCGAAGCCTCGACCGGGCCACCGACCTGCTGGGCCTGCCTCGCTTCGAGACCTACCCGGGCCTCGACCACCGGATGGCCACCTCGGCCGGCGTCCCCAGCGACCGGCCGACCGTGTCCGCGGTCGAGGGACTCGTGGAGTGGTACGCCGACGACCTGTCGCTCTTCGAGCGGCTCTCGGGTCTCGACGTCAGCAGCTGGCCGACCCGGCAGGTGATCGACGGCTCGCTCGACGTCACGGCGTTCCACGCCAAGCTGTGCGCGAAGCTGGTACCGGCGTCCTGAGCCTGGCTCAGTGGTGCTGTCCGAGCACCAGGGGCAGGTTGTCGATGAGCCGGGTGTTGCCGACCCGGGCCGCGACCAGGACCCTTCCCTCCCCGTGCGGCGGCGCCTCGGCCAGGTCCGGGTCGAGGACAGCGAGGTAGTCGACCACGACGGCCGGTTCTCCCCCGAACACCCCCGCCGCGGCGTCGTACGCCGCTCGCGGGCCGTCGGCGGCAGCGTCCTGGGCGGCGCGCAGCGCGCGCGACAGGGTGACGGCGACGCGACGGTCGTCGGGTCCCAGGTAGGCGTTGCGGCTCGAGAGCGCGAGGCCGTCGGGCTCTCGCACGGTCTCGGCCCCGACCACGTCCACACGGAGGCACAGGTCACGGGACATCCGGCGCACGAGCACCAGCTGCTGGTAGTCCTTCTGCCCGAACACCGCCACCTCGGGACGGACCATTCCGAAGAGCTTTGCGACGACGATCAGCATGCCGAGGAAGTGACCGGGTCGGGAGGCTCCTTCCAGCAGGGTGCCGAGCGGTCCCGGGTCGACGGTCACCAGCGGGTCGCCGTCGGGGTAGAGCTCGTCGACGGACGGGGCGAAGACCACGTCGACCGCCTCGCGGGCGCAGAGATCGAGGTCGGCCTCGAGGGTCCGCGGATAGCGATCGAGGTCCTCGCCGGCACCGAACTGGAGCGGGTTGACGAAGACCGAGGCAACGACGGTGCCGTCCCCGACGCAGCGCCGCGCCTCACGCATCAGGCTGGCGTGGCCCTCGTGGAGGGCACCCATGGTGGGGACCAGAGCGACCCGGTCACCCGCCGTACGACGAGACGCCAGCAACGCGTCGAGCTCCTCGCGGGTCGAGGCCAGGAGCAGCGCCCCGGTCATCGCAGCGGCGTCGGGCGACCCGGCTTCGGGGCGTCTGCCCCGACGGTGGCCGCGTCGAGCACCCGCCGCATCGCCGCAGCGCGGATCGGGAGCACCCGGCCGTCGGTGACGACCCGGTCGAGCGTGGCCTGGGCCAGGGCGACGTAGGACGGCAGCGTGTCCGGTGCCGTGGCCCCGATCTCGGCCAGGTGCGCCCGGACGGTGTTCACGTCCCCGCGGACGATCGGGCCCGTCAACGCGGCGTCGCCATCCGCGAGAGCGTTGTCGAGCGCCGCGCCCAGGAGCGGGCGCAGGATCGCGGCCGGGTCGTCCGCGCCGGCCGCACCCAACAGCTCCATCGCCTGCGCCACCAGGGTCACCAGGTGGTTGGCGCCGTGGGCCAGCCCGGCGTGGTAGAGCGAGCGCTGCTCCTCGGGCACCCACATCACGTCGGCGCCGAGCTCGGTGACCAGGGCCTGCGCCCAGTCGCGGTCGTCGGGACGGGTGGTCACACCGAAGACGCACTCGCGAAGCCGGTCGAGGTCGCGGGCGGTGCCGGTGAAGGTCATGGCGGGATGCATCGCCACCGGGTGCGCGCCGACCCGGGCCGCAGGTCGGAGGACGCGCAGGCCGTGGCTGCCGCTGGTGTGCACGACGTACTGGCCCGGGCGGATGGCACCGCTGGCCGACAGCTGGGTGACGACGTTCTCGAGCATGTCATCGGGGACCGTCAGCAGCAGCACGTCGCACGAACGTGCGACGGCCGTGGGCTTGGCGACGGGAACCCCCGGAAGCAGGTCCGCGGCACGGCGCAGGGACGCGTCGGACTCACCGGCGACGGAGACGATGTCGTGGCCGCGGGAGCGGAGCACGGCGGCGAGGACGGCACCGACACGGCCGGCACCGATCACGCCCACACGCAGTGGGGTCATCTTGCTTCCTGACGTTCAGGTCCCACCGACCACCCTCGGGAGGGCCGGTGTGGGTACCACACGGTTGGAACACCACGAATGTACGCCGGGCGGCCGAGCAGGCGGAACGGCGCGGCGGTGTGACGAACGCGACTCGCGCCTCGCTGCCCGGGTCGTCGCCCGGGCTCAGGCGGACGGCCTGCGACGCACCTTGCCCACCTGCCGGCGGGCCACCTCGCCCAGCAGGGCGCGGCTGGAGAGCGTGTCGAGCGTCGGTGCAGGCGGAAGGGGCGGCGGGGTCGGGCGCGCCGGCTTCGGTCGCCGGCGCAGCTGCTTGAGCATCCCGGCGAGCGCCTGGTCGATCGCCCCGGCCGCCGCCGCGACCGGCATGGTCGTCGGCGGGTCGGGCAGGTCGGCCGCGCTCGCGTCGCCGGCGTAGCGCAGGGCGTCGGGGTCTCCGACCACGGTCACGTCGGACTCGAGCACCGTCCCGGCTCGCTCGTCGCTGAGCTCCGCGAGCCGCTCGGCGGTCCAGCCCGGCAGCGGGGGGATCGAGGTCTCGTAGTCCTGGATCGGCACGGCGCGCATCCCGGTCAGCATCGCGCGGCGTGGTCCGTTCAGCTGGCGGTTCCCGATCCAGCCCCGGGCCTCCGCGGCGAGGTTGACCTGGCGGCAGAGCTCGATCCGTTCCATCGAGAACGAGGTGTTGGTGTAGGGGCCGGGCGTGAGCTGGCCCTCGGGTAGACCCAGCAGGTGCTCGAACGCACGAGCCTGCATCCCACGGTCGGACTCGTCGTTGACCAGCACGAGCACCCGGTCGGGCGGCAGCACCTCGCGCCAGCGCGCGATCAGGTCGCGCAGCCCGTGGTTGTGCCAGAAGGTGCGAGCCGCGTCGCCGTCGCGCTCGGGGCCGAGCACCTGGCGCAGCCATGCGTCGTACGTCCGCGTCTCGTTGACCGACTTGACCCGCTCCTGCCAGGCCGACGGCAGCAGCTTGTCGAGTCGCCGCGCCACGATCAGGACGTGCACCCGGTCGGGGCCCAGGTCGGCGACGAGCTTCACGGCGTGCCGCGGACGCGCGGAGGAGAAGTCCTCGCTGCTGATGACCACGCGACCCGGAGCGGCCCGGACCTCGGCGACCATCGCGTCCCACTCGCTCGCGGGTACGTCGGCCTCGCCCACCCGGCTCCGCCCCAGCAACGCCCAGCTCGGGCGCATCTGACGGTGGTAGGTGCCGGGATAGGCGACCCCTTGCTCGGCGAGCGCGGCGCGATGCGTGTGGAGGCTGCTCTGGATGGCGGTCGTGCCGGTCTTGTAGGGGCCGACGTGCACCAGGACCGCGCCGTCAGGAAGCAGCTGCGCCTCCTTCGACATCCCGACTCCTCCGCTCGTCCCAGGCCGGCGCGAGTCTAGCCGGACCCCTCGTGACGGGGTCGCGGCCGTCGCCGTCCTGTGGCTGCGCATGTGACAGAGTTCCCTCCATGCAGCAACCCGCTCCCGAGACCCCGGGCGCCCGCCAGATGCTGGTCGTCGCCGGCTCCGGGCGTAGCGGCACCAGCCTGTTCACCGGGTTGGCAGGTCGTCTGGGCGTCTACATCCCCAAGCCGGAGGTGAGCGCCAACCGCTCGAACCCCCGCGGCTTCGGGGAGCCCCGCTGGCTGGTCGACTACCACAACGACCTCCTGTCGTCGGTCGACGTCGTGATCGAGGACGGCCGTCCCGAGGCCTGGGAGCTCACCGACAAGGTCGCCACGCGTCGCGAGGCGCTGGGCCTGTTGGTGGCGTGGCTCGAGGAGCAGTTCGCCGAGAACGAGCGGATCGTGGTGAAGGACCCGCGGCTCGCCTGGTTCTTCGAGCTCCACCGCGCAGCCGCGGCCGAGGTCGGCGCGAACGTGCACGTCGCGACGATGCTGCGACACCCCGCGGAGGTCATGCGTTCGCGCGAGATCGCCTACGGCACCAAGACCAACAACACCACGCGCGTGGTCGGGTGGATGACGATGATGCTCGGCACCGAGCTCCGCAGCCGCGACCTGCCGCGCGCCACCGTGCGCTACGACGACCTGCTCACCGACTGGCGGTCGGCGATGACGCAGGCAGACCAGACGATCCGGATGGGGCTGTTCGACCGGGCGACGGCCGAGCAGATCGCCGAGGCGGGCGACCTCGTCGACCCGACGCTGCACCGCTCGACCGCCGACTGGGCCGAGCTCGAGCTGCCCCCGAGGGTGCTCGACCTGACGACCCGCACGTTCGACACCTACGGACGGCTGGTCGGCGTACCCGCGGCCGAGCAGGGCGAGACGCGGTCCGAGCTCGACGCGATCCGGGCCGAGCTCACGGCGTACTACGACGAGTCCTTCGACGTCGCGCGTACCCGCACCGGCGCCACCGTGCGGCGCGAGAAGCGGAAGGCCGTACGCCGGGTCCGGGAGGAGATGCGCGCGGCCGAACCGGAGAGCCGCTTCGACGCGTGGCGCCGGACGGTGACCGGCAAGCTGCGGAGGAGCTCGTGAGCCAGGCCCGTGTGCCACGGGTCGCGGTGCTCCTCGCCGGCGGCGTCGGCACCCGGGTCGGTCTCGACATCCCCAAGCAGCTGATCAAGATCGCCGGCAAGACGATCCTCGAGCACACGCTGGCGGCCTTCCAGTCCCACCCGATGGTCGACGAGATCGTCGTGATGATGGCCGAGGGCCACCTCGACGCGGTCCGCGCGATGGTGCGTACGGGCGGCTACGACAAGGTCACCCAGGTCCACGAGGGCGCCGACACCCGTAACGGCACCACGCTCAAGGCCCTGGCTGCGCTACCGCAGGACTGCCCGGTGCTCTTCCACGATGCCGTGCGCCCGCTGGTCAGCGAGCGGATCATCACCGAGTGCTTCAAGGCGCTGGAGACCTACGACGCCGTCGACGTGGCGATCCCCTCGGCCGACACGATCATCGAGGTCTCGCCCGACGACAACACGATCCAGGCCATCCCCCGGCGCGCCAACCTGCGCCGCGGCCAGACCCCGCAGGCCTTCCGGGCCTCCGTGCTGCGCCGCGCGTACGACGTCGCGGGCCAGGACCCCGGGTTCACCGCCACCGACGACTGCGGGGTCGTGTTGAAGTACCTGCCCGACGTGCCGATCTGGGTCGTCGCCGGCGAGGAGCGCAACATGAAGGTGACCGACCCGATCGACGTCTTCCTGGCCGACAAGCTCTTCCAGCTGACCAGCAGCTTCGTCCCGGAGGGGCACAGCGCCGAGGAGTACCGCGCCACCCTGGCCGGCAAGGTGATCGTGGTGCTCGGAGGCAGCTACGGGATCGGGGCCGACATCGCCTCGGTCGCCCGCGAGCACGGCGCGACGGTCGAGACGTTCAGCCGCTCCAGCACCAACACCCACGTCGAGCGCCGCTCCGACCTCGTCGCCGTGGCGGAGCAGGTGACCGCTGAGCACGGCCGGATCGACTTCGTGGTCGCCACCGCCGGCATCCTGCCGCGCGGCTCGCTCCTCGACACCAGCGAGGAGACGATCTACGCCGCCACCGAGGTCAACTACCTCGCTCCGGTGTTCATCGCCCAGGTGTTCTTCCCGTACCTCCATCAGACCGGGGGCAGCCTGCTGCTGTTCACCTCCAGCAGCTACACCCGGGGCCGGAGCGGCTACAGCCTCTACTCCTCGGCGAAGGCCGCGGTGGTCAACCTGACCCAAGCGCTGGCCGACGAGTGGGGCGAGAGCGGCGTACGCGTGAACTGCGTGAACCCCGAGCGCACCGGCACCCCGATGCGGACCAAGGCGTTCGGTGAGGAGCCGGCCGACTCGTTGCTCGACTCGCGGTCGGTGGCGAAGGCCTCCCTCGACGTGCTGCTGTCCGACGGCACCGGGCACGTCCTCGACCTGCGCAAGCTGGACCCGATGGCCGATCCGGTGGACGCTCAGGACCTGGGTTAGGGAGGCGTCCGGCCCGGTCGGCCGAGTCGGTCGGCCCGGCGCGCGTGTCCTAGCATGAGGCAGCGTCCGGTGGGCACGTGACCGCCGGGCGACACCGTCCCGACCGCGCCCTCAAGGGAGACATGCAGAACCGCCTGAAGCCCCCCGCCCGCCTGTCGAACGCTCCCCTTGCGCGCGCCAAGCGACTCGCGAGGAGCGCGCCGGAGCGCGCTCGCCGAGCGAGCGACGGTGCCCGGATCCGCGCCCGCCGGGCCATCCACCGCCGGGGCTACGTGCCGGGGCTGCTCTCGATCGTGGTGCCGTGCTACCGGGTCGAGGACTTCCTCGACGAGTGCCTGGTCTCGCTGCGCTTCCAGGAGTACCGCGAGGTCGAGATCATCGTCGTCGACGACGGCAGCCCCGACCGGAGCGGCGAGATCGCCCGGCACCACGCGCGTCGCGACCTCCGGGTGCGCCTGGTCACCCGCGAGAACGGCGGCCTGAGCGCCGCCCGTAACACCGGCATCGACCACGCCCGCGGCGAGTTCCTCACCTTCGTCGACTCCGACGACGTGGTCACCCCGGACGCCTACACGAGCGTGATCGGTGCGCTGCAGGAGTCCGGCTCGGACTTCGCGGTCGCCTGCTACGACCGGTTGGAGAACAAGAAGCGGGTGCCTGCCGGGAGCTGGATCCGCAGCGCCCACGCCGTCCGTCGCCTGGGTGTCGACCTCGACAGCTTCCCCGAGGCGATGGTCAACGCGGTCGCCTGGAGCAAGACCTATCGGCGCACGTTCTGGGACCGTGCAGGGCTGCGCTTCCCCGAGGGGAAGATCTACGAGGACCAGCCGGTCAGCGCCGCCGCGTTCGCCCAGGCACGCGCCTTCGACGTGGTGCCCGAGATCGGCGTCTCGTGGCGCATCCGCAACGACCGGACGTCGATCTCGCAGAGTGCCTACTCCGCTGCCAACCTGGCGGCCCACAACGACGCCGTCGCCGCGTCGTTCGCGGCCCTCCAGGCGGCCGGCAAGGAGCGCGCGGTCCAGATCCGCGCACTGCAGCTGATCTCGTTCAACATGCCGTTCTTCACCCGGCACCTCGCCAAGGGCGGCCCGGAGTTCTGGGCCCTGCTGCGCGAGGCGCTGCTCGACCTGGTCCCGAGGGTCTCCCGCGAGGAGTTCGTGCGCAGTGTCGGCGCGCAGGACAAGGTGCTCGTCGAGCTGATCGCCGACGACCGGCGCGACGCAGCCGTCGACTACATCGAGAACTGGGGCAACGACGTACGCCGGTTCCCGACCACGGCGACAGCTGAGGGCGTGCGGGTCGAGCTGCCGCTGACCGAGGGCCTCCCCGACGACGTCCACCTGATGTCGGACCGACAGCTGGAGCTGATCAGTCGCGTGATGCGGACCGTCTGGGACGGTGACCGACTGACCGTCTCGGGCTGGGCCTTCATCCGCAACCTCGACCTCGCCGCCAACCCGCCGGCGATCCTCGTCGAGCTCGTCTCCGCCGACGGCCGGACGCGGATCGTCCTCGAGACCGAGTCGTTCGACGAGCCCCGGCTCGACGTGATGGGCGGTCACTGGCACTGCGACTACCGGCCGGGTGGCTTCCGTGCCTCGCTCGACGCAGGCCAGGTGCCCAGCGACGTCGACCAGGACTGGGCCTTCGAGATCACCATGGCCGCGGCGGGGATCCGGCGTACGACCCGGCTCCGGGAGGTCTCGTCGGCGGGCGCGTCCGGGGTTCCGCAGACCCATCTCGAGGGCGGCGGCGTCTCGCAGACGGCGCAGCGCGGACCCGAACGCAACTACGTACTACGGGTGGCCCACGCCCCCCTGTACGCCGTGGCGCAGACCATCGACCCAGCCGGCGTCGCCACCGTCCTGTTCCGGTCCAACGTCGGCGACACCCCGGGCCGCGTGATCGTCAACCACATCGACCAGGACCGGCGCGAGCTGCTGTCCGCGCCGGTGACCCGGAGCGCCGAGGCGGGCGAGTGGCGCGTCGACCTGGATCTGTCGTCCCTGCCGATGCCCACGTCCAACACCACGCAGCTCGGTCCGGTGACCCGCCCGCTGCGCGTGCGGGTTCGCCGCCAGTCGGGCGAGTACTCACCCCTGTTGGCTCCCCCTGCCACCCCCGCGTCCCCCGGCGTGGTCGACGACCCGACCGTCGTCCGCAGGTTCACGCGCAGCAAGGGGGGCGAGCTGGAGCTGATGGACCGCGTCCCGGTCGCCACCGACTACGCCCTGACCGACGACACTCTCACGGTCCGGGTCCACTCCAGCCTGCCCCTGGACGCCTTCACCCCAGTGCTCTTCGCGCCCAACCACGAGGTGGTCGGCAGTCTGAGGCGCGCCGCTCAGGGCGGCGTCGAACTGGCGTTCCCGCTGTCCGGCTCGCGCTTCGGCTACGACGGACTGGCAGTGCCCACGGGCAGGTACGCCGTGACCCTCGAGGCCGGCGGCGACGACCGTGAGCAGGACCTCCCGGTCACCCCCTCGTCCGACCTGCTCGACCGGCTACCGGTGGAGGAGCCGACGACACGGTTCCGAGCGCTGGTCGAGGTGCTGCCCCACAAGCCCCCGGTGCTCACCTTGAACGTGCAGGAACCCTTGGCCGACGACGAGCGGGGCCAGCGCAACCAGTTCCGCCTGCGCGAGGCCGCGCGCGTCGAGAGGGCCACCCAGGACAGCGTCTTCTTCCGGGCGCTCTACAGCGAGGTCGCCAACTGCAACATGCTCGGCGTGCACCACGAGCTCGGGAGACGCGGCTCGTCGCTGACCCGCTACTGGTCGATCCGTGACCACTCCGTGCCCGTGCCCGAAGGCGGCATCGGACTGGTCGAGGGCACCTCCGCGTGGCACGAGGCGCTGGCAACGTCGCGCTACGTGATGGTCAACGTCCACCAACCCGAGTGGTACACCAAGCCGCGCGACCAGGTGCTCATCGAGACCATGCACGGCTATCCCTACAAGGTGATGGGGCACGAGTGGTGGGAGAAGGGCGGCTTCCCGTCCGGCCAGATCAGCAGCTTCGACCGGCGTGCCCGAGACTGGGACTACTTCGTCTCACCGGCGACCTATGCGACGCCCCTGCTCAGGAAGGCCTTCCTGGACCCCGCCGGCGCCACCGCCGAGGTACTCGAGATCGGCTACCCGCGCAACGACGTCCTGCAGTCGGGCGAGGCGCCCGTGATCCGTGAGCGTGTCCGCAAGGCGCTCGGCATCGCCGACGGTCAGCAGGTCGTGATGTACGCGCCGACCTTCCGCGACTACCTGTCCGCCGACGACATGGCGGCGGAGCGGATCGACTTCTTCGACGCCGAGCGCGCCTCCCGCGACCTCGGGGAGGCGTACGTCCTGCTCGTGCGCGGGCATGCCTTCAACGCCCGGGCCGGCGGCCGCCACGAGGGCGGCGGGAACGTCATCGACGTCACCGGACACCCCGACATCAACGACCTCGTCCTGGCCTCCGACGTCGCGGTGCTCGACTACTCCTCACTGCGCTTCGACTACGTGCTGACCGGCAAGCCGATGATCTTCCTGGTCCCGGACCTCGAGAAGTACGACGCGGTGCGCGGCGGCGTGATCCCCTACGCGCCGACGGCGCCCGGGCCGCTCGTGACCACGACGCGCGAGGTCGTGGCACTGGTGCGTGACCTCGACGGTCTGAGCAGGCGTACGGCAGCCGAGCGCCTGGCCTTCCGACGCCACTACACCGACCTCGATGACGGCCATGCCTCGGCGCGGCTGGTCGACGCTGTGTTCGTGCCCCGTGGCGACGCCTGAGCGGTCCCTTCCCGGCGGCACGTACGTCAGGCCAGAAGAGCGAGGACCAGGTCGACCATGCGCTCGGCGGCGTGTCCGTCCTGCCACGGGTTGTACCGCTCGTCGAACGCCCTGACGCGATCACTCCATCTCGCGGCGAGAGCGGGGACGTCGCGTACGTGCGCCACGACCTCGTCTGTCGTGCTCACCAGCGGCCCCGGAGCGGTGTCGGCGAACGGGAACAGGAAGCCACGGACGCCCCCGGTGTAGTCCTCGAGATCGGGCACGAGAAAGACCATGGGACGGCCCGTCAGCGCGTAGTCGAAGCGCAGCGAGGAGTAGTCGAGCACAGCAGCGTCGGACGCCAGGACGAGGTCGTTGATCTCGGGGTGGTCGGTCACGTCGACGACCCGCCGCCGCGAGGGCCCCGGGGCGTGGAAGCGGTGGCCCCGCACCAGGATGACGTGGGAGTCCCCGAGGGACGCGGCGGCCGCGTCGACGTCGAGGTGCTCGGTCATCGCGGCCGCGCGCGGCCGCGAGGCGAGATGGTCGCGCCAGGTGGGGGCGTAGAGCACTGCGGTCTGGTCCGGCGCGATGCCGAGCCGGCGCCGGGTCTCGAGCCGGGTCCGCTCGGCAGCCGGACCGCGCAGCGCGTCGTTGCGCGGGTAGCCCTGCTCGGCGGCCGGGCCGTCGTAGCCGTACTGCTCGCGGTAGACGTGCGTCATCTCCGGGGTGGGGGTGGAGATCAGGTCCCACGTGTCCACGCTGCGTCGCCGCATCACGGCGACCCGGCTCGGCGGCAGCTCGCGGGCCTGCCACTGCGACTCCCCCATCGCCTTCGACGGGTAGCCGTGGAAGCACTGGACGACGAGCTGGTCGGGCCGGCGGCGGTACCACTCCTCGAGCTCGGTGTTGACGACCAGGACCCGGGCCATGCCCAGCACGTCGTACCAGGCGCGGGTGCCGATCACGACCGGCGTCGCGCCCGGCGGGGTCCAGTGACCGTGGTCGAGGATGCCCCAGGCGACGCGCGGCTCGGGCGCGCGGCGGCGAAGCTCCTCGAAGACTGCACGCGGAGTGTCCGTCGCGGAACGGCCGGCGAAGCTCTCGAAGTACCAGAGCCCCGGGTCGGTGGACCGCGGGTCGACGGCGTACGACGCCCGGAGCTGCTCCTGGCCGTAGGCGCCGAGCTCGTCGTCGGCCCGGGGTGGCCCCAGGTGGAGCTCGCCGGGACCATCTCCGCCGGGGAGGACCCGGAGGCGATGGTGGGCTCCGAGTACCTCGACGGGGAGTCTCTCGCGCCAGCCGTTCGCGACGCCCAGGCCGCCGGAGCGGTGTAGACGGTGGACGGCGGTGGGGAGCAGGGTCTGGCGGCCGTAGAGGTCGCGCCGCAGGTCGAAGACGACGGTGCTGTCGCGGCGGGGCTCGCCCGCGAGGTCGGTGTCCGGGCCACGGAGCCGTAGCCCCTCGGCGGGCCGGTCCAGGTGTACGACGAGCTGGTCACCGTCGAGCGTGACGGCCTCGACGAGCGGGCCCTGGGCGGCCACCGGGGTCGGTCGCGGCGGCAGGTCGACCGGGCCCGACCGCTCGAGGGCGCCGACCCGGACGGTCACCGTGAACCGCGCGAGCCGCTCCGGGACGGTCACCGACACGGCCCCTTCGGCGGCGGACTGGAACCGGGCCATGGCCCACCGGTTGGCGGTGTGGTCGACCTCGCGGACCACGTCGAGCGCGACGCCGCCGCCTTCGGCCGTCACGTGCATCGGCTGCTGCGCGAGGTCGACCCCCTCGACCCGGACGAACAGTTCGACCCGGCGGCCCTCCGGGACGGAGCCGGCACGGACCACGCGGACGCGCAGCCGCGTCTCGGAGTCTGCGAGCCGGCGGACGTCGGCGGGCAGCTCGACCGAGCGCCACCGGGCGACGGGCCGTCCGTCCTCGGTGAGCTCGGTCGGGACGTCGTCGCCCAGCGACGCCAGCTCGGCGGCGAGCGCCTCCACGTCGTCGCGGCGCCCCTGGCCGGTCAGCCAGAGCAGCGACCGGGACGCAGCCCGCAGCTCCACCGTGCGTGGCGCGTGGACGAGCTCGACCAGACGGAGCCAGGTCGCCTCGTCGGCACGCTCGGCGTCGGCGACGAAGCGCGGTAGCAGGACGTCGTACCAGTGGCGGAGCCAGCCTTCGGCCAGGACCGAGCCGGCGACGGCGGCGGCGACCAGGTCACGCCGTAGGAGTGCGTCCTCCAGGTGGGGCAGCGGGCTGGGCCTGGCACCGTAGGCGCGATGGCCGCGGTCGGGGGCCCAACGGGCCACCGGGCGCTCCAGGACGTCCACCGTGGCCGCCGGCAGCAGGTGTGCCAGGGTCGGGGAGCACAGCCAGTCGTCGGACTCGACGAGCCACAGCCTGCGCGCGACGTCGCGGGTGAAGGCCTTGTTGGCGAGCGTGAGGTCCGCCGCCCGCTCCGCCTGCGCCGGTCGCGCGGTCGACGACACGTCGTGGCTGTCGGCCTGCGCTCGCTGCAGCCAGCGCTCGGGTTCGCCCGCCTGCTCCAGGACTCCGGAGGCGAGGTCGGAGCCGGTCGCGGCCAAGGACCCGGCCAGCACCTCGACCGCGTGCGGCAACAGCTGGTCGCAGCCGCGGAGCAGCACCACGTAGTCGCCAACAGCCGCTCCGATCCCCTGGTTCGCCGCGGCATACGAGGTAGGGGCCGGCGGCCGGGCCCGGAAGCGGGGGTCGTCGGGCAGCTCGGCGGTGGCCGAGCCGACGGGACAGACCAAGGCCTCGAGCAGCCCGTGGGACTGCCCGCGGACCGACGCCAGGCACTCCTCGACACCGTCCCCCGGCTCCACGACCACGACCACGGAGACGAGGCCGGTGTCGGCCCCCGCGATGCCGGCCCTCTCCCCGACGGCCTTGAGGATGCGCGAGCGCGCCCCGCCCGGCAGCCGCCCGAACGCCGTACGCCCGGCCGAGCGGAGACGAGGTCGGGGCGGCATGTCGGGCATCGTAACGACGCGGCGGTACCGGTGCCGACGCAGCCGACGGGTGCCGGCCGAGCCGGAGCCGACAGCCATACTGGGCGGATGCTCGCGCGCAGGACCAGTCCGATCACGATGTCCGCCCTCGACGCCCGGCTGCCGCCCCGCGTCCAGCGCCGGCGCGGTCGTCGTACGGTCGTGGTGATCGCGGACCGCCGTAGCCAGGTGAAGCAGCTCCAGATCGAGCGCAGCCCCTGGGCCGAGACGCGGGTGGTGACGATCGTCGGCCGGTCCCTGAGCGAGATGCACGACGACCTCGCGGCGTTGAGTGAGGTCGGGGTCGTCCTCGACGTGCGACCGTCCTCGGGAAGGCAGCAGCTGGAGGCGTTCCAGACGGGCTTCTTCCACCTCGGACCCGGCGATGCATGGGTGGCCCTGCGCGAGCCCGGCCTCGCTCGCGGGAGCGAGCCTCTGGTCAGGCTCGCCCGGAAGCTGCGGAAGCCCGACGTACGGCGGGAGCCCGACCAGCCGTGGCGGCCCCTGGCCCGCGCGGTGGCCCGGGTGAAGGTGGCGCCGGACCTCGTCATGATCGTTAAGAAGCAGAAGCACCTGCTGCGCCTGCGGGAGGACGGGGCGCTCCCCCTGCTCCGGAGCCGCGAGCCGGGCCTTCGGGTCACCCAGCTCGCGCAGCTCGACGCCGGCGTCCTGGACGTCGGGCACCGGACCACCGACTACGGCCGCGTCGTCCCCGCGCCGCAGGTGCCCGACATGCTCCCCTTCCCCGTCCACACCGTTCGCCGCTACGAAGGCCGCGTCCATCTGCCGAGGGGCTCCCTCACGCACCATCGCCGGACCGCGCTCCCGGACTCCTTCCGCTGGCATCTCGCCCCGGAGCTCCACTCCTTCGGTCTGCGCAACGTCGACCGCCACTTCGGCCGGCTCTGGACGAAGCCGACAGGAGAGACGCTCGAGGGCTCCTACTTCCTGTTCCTCTACAACAACCCCGGTCACTTCGGGCACCTGATGACCGAGGCCCTGTCGAAGCTCTGGGGCTGGTGGCCCGCCAAGGCCGCGGACCCGTCACTGAAGATCCTCTGCCGCCTGCATCCGGTCCGGGAGGAGACCCCGGAGTCCCGGGCGGAGGTCACCCTCCTGCCCGCCTTCGGGATCGCCCGGGAGGACATCGTGTGGGTCGACGGGCCGGTGAGCGTCACGAGCCTGGTCGGGTGCACGCCGATGTGGCACAACGCGCCGCCGTTCTACGTGCACCCGGGGATCGTCGACACCTGGGACCGGATCCGTACCGGCCTGGTCGGGGACGGACCCGTCGCCGGCGCCGCCCGGATCTTCGTGACGCGCCGGGCGGGGAACCGCCCCTGTTCCAACGTCGACGAGGTGGAACTGCTCTTCCTCGCGCACGGTTTCACCATCGTCTCCCCCCAGGACCTGAGCATCCCCGAGCAGGTGGCGACCTTCGCTGCGGCGCGGGTGGTGGCGGGTTTCGGCGGGGCAGGCATGTTCAACCTGGTGTACGCCCACCAGGTCGAGACCGTGATCGTGCTCAACCACTGGGCGTACGAGGCCCGCAACGAGCACTTGTTCGCTGCGGTCCACGGAGCACAGCTACACAGCTTCTGGAGCCCGCCGCACGTCGACCACCCGCCCGGGGGCTCGTCGTACGACGCGCACCAGAGCGGGTGGAGCTTCGACGTCGAGCACCTCGAGCGACCGATGCACGCGCTGCTCGAGAGCCTCCCCGACTGAGCCCGGCCGGCTCAGCCCAGGCCGTTGTCGGAGAGGAACTGTGCCGCCACGTCCTCGGGCTTCTGCCGGTCGACCGCCACCTGCGCGTTGAGCTGGGTCAGCTTCTCGGTCGTCAGCGCCGCCATCAGGGCGTTGAGCGGGGCCGCCACGTCGGGATGATCGGCGAGGAAGCTCGACGAGACCGCCGGGACGAGGTTCTCGGCCGGCTGGATCTGCTTGTCGTCGGTGAGCAGGACCAGGCCCTGGCTCTCGAGCGTGCCGTCCGTCGTGCTCGTCTCGCCGAGCTGGGACTCACCGTGCAGGACCGAGTCGTAGGTCTGCTGGCTGGCGTATCCGAGCGGCAGGATCTTGGTGATCTTGATGCCGTACTTGTCGGTCAGGCCACGCTCGCAGTCGAGGCGGCCCTTGCAGTCGGGAGCCGCGGCCAGGACGACCGACTTGCCCTTGAGGTCGGACAGTGTCGAGACGTTGTTCGCGTCGGCGTACTTCTTGGACACGAAGAACGCGTTGCTGTCGGTGGCCGGCGACGGGTCGAGCAGCGTGATGCCGGCCTTCTTCAGCAGGGGCTGCGCGTCGGTGATGGACTGCGACGCGTCGGAGAGGGTCACCGGGTTGGCGTTCGCGCCGTTGTAGGTGCCGTTGAGGAACTCGAGGATGCCACCGACGTACTCGGGCACCACGTCGACGCTCTTCGGGAACACCTTCATGTAGATGTCGCGGGTGCCGACCAGCTTCACCTGGGGGTCGTAGCCGGCTTTCTTCAGGACGCCGGCGTACATGTCGGCGACGATCTCGGCCTCGGTGAAGTTCTGGCCCGAGATGGTCACGGTGCCGCCACCGCTGGCGGCGGGCGCCGACGAACCGCTGTCAGCGGCATTGCTGCTGCCGACGGAGTTGCCGGCGCAGCCGGCCAGGAGGACGGCACTGACCGCCGCTGCTGCCCCGGCAAGGAAGCGCGTGTTCATGGAGTCTCACCTTCTGTGTCCCGCGCCTGTCGGCGCGCGTGTCCGGTGCCCCTGTTCGTGCCAGGGCAGGAAGTTGCCATCATCTCCCACCCGTGGTGACGTCGAGAACGCCCTTCCGGGTGACGGACCGACGGGTCGGATCGGTGGCACGCTCGACGGCAGCACCGATCAGCTCGAGGAGGAAGGCGACGACCGCCACCACGATGGCGGCCGCGATGCCCTTGGCGTAGTCGGTGCGGTAGAAGCCCTCGGTGATCAGGGTGCCGAGACCGGGTCCGGCCACGAGCGCCGCGATCGTCGCCGTCGCCCAGACCTGGACCAGCGCCAGGCGCAGGCCGGAGACCACCAGCGGCAGCGCGAGGGGTAGCTCCACGCGGGAGAACTGCTGCCAACCGGTCATCCCCATGCCCCGGGCAGACTCCTTGACCGCGGCTGGGACCTCGTCCACGGCGACGTAGCCGTTGGTGACGATCGGCGGCAGCGCGAAGAGGCTCAGGGCGATCAGGGTGGCCAGGCCGGCGCGGCCGTAGGGACCGAACGTCGCCACCCCCGGACGGTCGAGCGTGACCAGGATGGCGAGCAGCGCGAACGTCGGGACCGCCCGCCCGATGTTGGAGATGTTGATCGCCAGGAAGCCTCCCCGGCCCAGGTGCCCGAGCCAGAGAGCGACCGGGAGCGCGAGCACCATGGTGACGGTGAGGGCGGTGACGCTGAGCAGGAGCTGCTGCACCAGCAGCGTCCAGATGCCGTCCGAGCCCTGCCAGTTGGATGCGGTGGTGAGGTAGTCCCAGGTCTGGTTGAAGATCCTCATGCGCCTCTCCTCGCCCACGGGGTCAGCAGCCACTGAAGGCCCACGATCAGCGCATCGAGGGCGAACGCGAGGACCACGCACAGCACGCTGGCGGCGAGCAGCTCGGCCTTGAAGTTGTTCTGGACGCCGTCCTCGATCAGGTTGCCGAGCCCGCCGTAGCTGACCAGGGTGCCGACCGTGGTGAGGGCGACGGTCGAGACCGTGGCGACCCGCAGGCCCGCCATCATCACCGGCAGCGCGAGCGGCAGCTCGATCCGGAAGAGCAGCCGGCCCGCGCCGTACCCCAGGCCGGTGGCGGACTCCCGGACCTCCTCGGGAACACCGGCCAGCCCGGACAGCATGCTCCGGACCAGGATGGTGAGGGCGTAGAGCGCCAAGCCGATCACGACCGTCGTCGGGGTGATCCCGGTGAACGGCACGAGCAACGGGAAGAGCGCCAGGCTGGGGATGGTGTAGATCGCGGTGCTGGTGCCGAGGATCGCGCCCTGCAGACGTGGCAGCCGTCGTGCCACGAGGGCGAGCGGGAAGGCGAGCACGACGCTGAGGGCGATCGCCACTCCGGCGATCTGGAGGTGCTGGACCAGGGCCGAGAGCAGGTCCTGGTAGCGGTCGTGCAGATAGTCGGCGCAGATCCAGTGGTTGGTGAGCCTGCTGTAACAACTCGGCTGGATCGAGATCCCGTCCGCCGCAGGTAGGGTCACGGACATGAACGCTACCGCGCCCTCGGGGGAGCCGGGCGAACCGATGATCCGGCTCGAGGGAGTCGGCAAGAAGTACGCCGATGGCACGGTGGCGGTCCACGAGCTCGACCTCGAGGTGCTTCCGGGCGAGGTGGTCTGCCTGGTCGGCCCGTCGGGCTGCGGCAAGTCCACGACGCTGAAGATGATCAACCGGTTGATCGAGCCGACGAGCGGCCGGATCTTCCTCGAGGGGCGTGACGTCACCGAGGAGGACCCCGTCCAGCTGCGGCGTCGGATCGGCTACGTGATCCAGCAGATCGGACTCTTCCCGCACCAGCGGATCGCGACCAACGTGGCCACCGTGCCCTCCCTCATCGGGACCCCGAAGGCCGAGGCCCGCGAGCGGGCGCACGAGCTGCTGGCCCTGGTCGGGCTCGACCCCGACGTGTACGCCGACCGCTACCCGCACCAGCTGTCCGGTGGCCAGCAGCAACGCGTCGGCGTCGCCCGGGCACTGGCAGCCGACCCGCCCGTGCTGCTGATGGACGAGCCCTTCGCGGCCGTCGACCCCGTCGTACGCGCGCGCCTGCAGGACGAGTTCCTGCGGCTCCAGGACGAGCTCGACAAGACCGTGGTCCTGGTCACCCATGACATCGACGAGGCCGTGAAGATGGGCGACAAGGTCGCGATCCTCGCCCAGGGTGGCCGGCTCGCGCAGTTCGGGACGCCCGCCGAGCTGCTCGGCCATCCGGCCGACGACTTCGTCGCCGACTTCGTGGGGTCCACGCGCGGGCTGCGACGGCTGACCGTCACCAAGCTCGAGCGCAGCCTCCTCGAGCCGCTGGACGGCGTGGCGACCGGGGATCTCGGTGCCGCGATCGACCTGGACTCGACGCTCGAACAGGCACTCGCCGTCCTGCTGCGCGACGACCGGCCGCTGGTCGGGGTCAAGGAGGGCAGCCAGTTCGTCGGCGTCCTCACCCCCGAGGGCATCCACCGCGCCCTCCGCGCCTCCCTCGCCGCCGGCGAACGCTGACCAGGCACCAGGTCACGCCGTACGGCGCTGACCCGGCAGACGTTCACGCCGTACGGCGCTGACCCGGCATATGTTGACGCGACCATGCCTCGATCCGGCAGAAGTCGATGTCACCTTCTGCCGGGTCGGCGTTCGTGCACGTGAACGTCTGCCGGGTCAGCGCTCAGGCGTGGCGGACCTCAGGGTGCCAGGAGGTGTGGGAGTCGATCTCGGCGCGCAGGACGTCGTTCTCGGAGTGGAGGACGTCGTTCTCCTGCTCGAGCTCGGCGACCCGGACGATCGCCTCGGCGGCGCGCTCCTCGGACTCGTCGAGCGCCTGCGTGAGGCGGACGCCCTCGGCCTCGGCGCGGTCCGCACGGCGGGCCTCGTGGTTGACCTTGCGCATCGCCTCGGCCGCACGACCCTGCGACGCGACGACCGCCACCTCGAGCTGGGCCGCGGACTTCTCGGCCACCCCGAGGCGGGACTGCATGACGGTGGCGAACTCCTGGTGCTCGGCGGAACGGGCGTCGGCCAGCGCACGGTAGGACTGCGCCTGGCGGGCCCGGTCGGCCGCGGCCTCGCGGCGTGCCTGCAGGAGCTCGGAACAGGTGATCCGGACAGCCGCCGCTCCGAGGACGACGGCGAGGACGGCAGCGGCCGACAGGAACGCCGGTGATCCGCTGAGGACGGCGCCGAGAACGACGACCGCCGAGATGACGACCAGTGCGGCAGCGGACACCACGCGGGTGCTGCGCTGCCGACGACGAGCCTTGGGGGAAGACATGGGGTCAGGCTAGGGCTCGTCGTCCTCCGGAGGGACGCGACACGCGCGTTCGAGGAGGACCCCTCCCGCGACCACCAACAGGCCCGCGACGCCCGCGATCGCCGACCGGACTAGCCGTTGACCTGCGAGATCGTTGTTCTCGACGCCGATCCAGCTGACGGCGTAGCCGAAGTAGAAACCAGCCGCGAGCGCGCCGACGTAGGCGCAGGCGCGGGCCAGGACCAGGCGGTTCACGGCTTGGTGCGGCAGCAGCTGGCTGGGCCGGTGCCGGACCGTACGACGCGTGGACCACGCCGTGCCCCACAGGATCGCCGCCACCAGCAGCAGGGTCAGCGGCTGGGCCCACGACACCGTCGGCGGCGTACCCGTGCCGCGGTTGAGCAACGAGTGGAACACCCATCCCGCAGCCAGCCCGACCAGGCCCCACACGACGAGACCGGCCGGCCCCATCGGCCGCAGACGACCCGTCGGCTGGGGTGGTGGTGGCGGCTCGGGCGGCTCGGGGTCGGCCCTCACGGAGCGCTCACCGCGCCGCGCTCACGGGCGCGCCGTCACTGCACCTGGAGCGCGATGTCGTCGCGCTTCTTGAGTCCGCTGCGGTCGGTCTTCTCGAGCAGGTCGGCCACAGGCCCGGCGTCGGGGATGACCGCGTCGGGCTCTACGTCGTACCAGGGCTGGAGGACGAAGGCCCGCTCGGCCGCCCGCGGGTGAGGCAGGCGCAGGCTGTCGTCGTGACCCCGCCGGTCGCCGACCACGATCAGGTCGACGTCGAGCGTGCGCGGAGCGTTCTCCTCGCCGCTGCTGCGGTCGCGCCCGAAGGCGTCCTCGATGGCGTGCGCCCGGTCGAGGAGGCGGGTCGCGGCGAGGGTGGTGTCGAGGAGCACCACGGCGTTGAGGAAGCTCTCGGAGCCGGCGGGGGCGTCGACGGGCTCGGTCTCGTAGACGGGCGAGACCTCCGTGATCCAGACGTCGGGGGTGTCGGCCAGCGCGTTGATCGCGCCCTGCAGGCTCGCCAGGCGCTCTCCGAGGTTGGACCCGAGGGACAGCACAGCCCGCCGGATCGGGCGCATCTCACCGGTGAGGGTGTCTGCGTCGACGATGTGCGGGTTGGGCGTCTCGGTCACGGGTCGCACCTCACTGGCTTCGAGATCGGTCGGTGATCGGTCGGTGATCGGTCGGGTGATCGTCAGCGTCACGTCGGCGAAGGTCGCATCGATGGGGGCTCCGGGCTTGTGGACCGTGACCCGTGCCCATTCAACACGGTCGTCCAAGAGACAGACGTCCGAGATGCGTTGGGCCACGGTCTCGATCAGATCGACCGGATCGGACTCGACTGCGGCTTTCACGTGCGCGACGAGACTTCCGTAGTCCACCGTGTCGTGCAAGTCGTCGGAGGCGGCCGCGGACCGGGTGTCGATGCCCAGGACGAGGTCGATCACGAACACCTGCCCGTCCCGCTTCTCGTGCTCGAAGACCCCGTGATGGGCGAAGCACTCGATCCCGGAGACGGAGAGCTCGTCCTGAGGAGCGCGCGCAGCCCGCGTGGATTGCTCGGGAGGTTGCGCAGCAAACGTCTCGAACGGCTCGACGGGCTCGTTCATCAGCCCTGCTCCCAGCGGGCGTAGGTGTGCAGGGCGTCGCGGCTCGCCCGGACGTCGTGCACGCGCAGCGCCCAGACCCGCTGTTGGGCCAGCAGCACGGTCAGCGCGGTGGTCGCGTCCTCGCGGTCGTCCACGGGGCGCGGCGCGCCATCGGCCCCCGCGAGCAGGGTCCCGAGGAACGACTTGCGGCTGGCGCCCACCAGGACCCGGAAGCCGAGGGACTGCAGCACCGGGATCCCGGCGAGGAGGGTCCAGTTGTGCTCGGGACGCTTCGCGAACCCCAGGCCCGGGTCGAGCACGATCCGGGCATCGGGTACGCCGGCTGCCCGGGCCGCGTCGACGCGTTCCCCCAGCTCGTCGCGCACGGCCGCGAGCACGCCGCCCGGACCGTCGTACACCGCGAAGTCGGTCATCCGGTCGCTGTGGGCGCGCCAGTGCATGCAGACGTACGTCGCGTCGGAGTCCGCGACGACGTCGAGGATCCGCGGGTCGGCCAGGCCGCCTGAGACGTCGTTGACCACGCTGGCCCCCGCGGCGAGGGCCTCGGTGGCCACCTCCGCACGCATCGTGTCGACCGAGACAGTCGCTCCGTCGTCCGCGAGGGCACGGATCACCGGGACGACGCGTCCCAGCTCCTCCTCGACCAGCGGCCGGGTCGCTCCGGGCCGGGTCGACTCACCCCCGATGTCGAGGATGTCGGCGCCGTCGCGCAGGAGGTCGCGCCCGTGGGCGATCGCGGCATCCGTCGTGGCCCAGCGTCCCCCGTCGGAGAACGAGTCGGGGGTCACGTTGACCACCCCCATCAGCACCGGGAGCGGCGTCATGTCAGCGCCGGTTGCTGCTGATCAGCGCCATCGCCTCCGAGCGGGTGGCGGCGTTGTGCATCTGGCCGCGGACCGCCGAGGTGATGGTGCGCGCTCCGGCCTTGCGTACGCCGCGCATCGTCATGCAGAGGTGCTCGGCCTCGATCACCACGATCACGCCCCGGGCGTCGAGGGCGGAGACCAGGGCGTCGGCGACCTGAGTAGTCAGCCGCTCCTGCACCTGCGGTCGCTTGGCGTAGACGTCGACCAGCCGCGCTAGCTTGGACAGGCCGGTGATCTTGCCGCTCTCGGCCGGGATGTAGCCGACATGGGCGACGCCCGTGAACGGCACCAGGTGGTGCTCGCACATCGACCACAGCTCGATGTCGCGCACGAGCACCATCTCGTCGTGCCCGAGGTCGAAGGTGGTCGTGAGGACGTCGGAGGGCAGCTGTCGCAACCCGGAGGTCAGCTCGGCGTACGCACGGGCGACGCGGTCGGGGGTGTCGCGCAGCCCCTCGCGGTCGGGGTCCTCACCGATCGCGATCAGCAGCTCACGGACGGCGGCCGAGGCGCGGTCGTGGTCGAACGGCGGGATCTCGTCGCGAGCGGGCTCGGGCCAGGCGATGGGGTCCGTCACGCCGGTGCCGGCGGCTCGGGGGGCGTGAGACCTGGACCGATGGGTCCGCCGTGGATGTCGCCGCCGGCGCCCGGAGGCGTCAGCACCGCCCCGGCGTCGGAGCCGGGGGACGTGCCGTTGCTGGCAGCCCGGTCGCGGATCGCCTGCGGGATCTCGACGGGCGGGATCTGCGACGCCTTGCGGTCGGGCGACCCGGTCCATGCCGGGCGGGCCGGACGGCGGCGCAGCGCCTCGAAGACGGTGGCGACCTCCGCCTTGTCGAGGGTCTCCTTGTCCATCAGCTCGAGCACGAGGGAGTCGAGGACGTCACGGTTCTCCTCGAGGATGTCGAACGCCTCCTGGTGGGCGTTCGCCAGGAGCTTCTTGGTCTCCTCGTCGATGATCGCGGCGACGTCCTCGGAGTAGTTCTTGGTGTGCCCGAAGTCGCGGCCGAGGAACGGCTCGCCGTTGCTCTCGCCGAGCTTGATCGCACCGAGGCGGTCGGTCATGCCGTACTGCGTGACCATCGCCCGTGCCACGGCCGTGGCCTTCTCGATGTCGTTGCCGGCCCCGGTCGTCGGGTCGTGGAAGACCATCTCCTCCGCGGCCCGGCCACCCATCATGTAGGCCAGCGCGTCGAGCATCTC
>Ga0302322_100000572_pt1 | contig 28324 bp, 31 predicted proteins | sample Fen_T0_2_FD_203757 | JGI IMG/M metagenome (GOLD analysis project Ga0302322, IMG submission 203757) | Peat permafrost microbial communities from Stordalen Mire near Abisko, Sweden - Fen_T0_2 | ecosystem: Environmental > Terrestrial > Soil > Wetlands > Permafrost | place: Sweden: Abisko...
GCGCCTGTCTTGCGTCTCTTTGTGCGGACGCGAAAGATCTTGCCGCTCTGTTGCAACTCATCCTTGGACAAGCACACCGCATCCACTAGCGAGAGGCCCGACCATCTCTGCAACTGCATACACGCCTTCACACGCGCCTGATTGCGGGGCTGCAATCCGCTCTTTTCGACGGCTGCAATGACAGTCTTGTATTCTTTCGGCTCAAGTGGCCGGACCCGGGTGGACTCATCGGCCTTGACCTGAATGCTGGAGAGCTGCGAGGCGGGATTGGCCGGAGTTATGCCCGCGTCGCAGCAGAATTTGAAGAATGATTTCACCCGCTCCTGATTGTTCCGCTTGGCAAGCGGGGATTCGAAAGACCACGCCGCTCGCCAGGTCGTGAGATGAGAAAGGGTTATGTCCTTGGCGAAGAAAATGCCCTGCGTGTCACAGAATGCCTGCAGTCGGTTAAGCGTGAGGGTGTGCTTGTAGAGCGTGTTGGCCGCCAAGTCCTCACCGCGTTTGTTGGCCATGAAGAGGGCAATGGCCTCATCTACGCGCTTGGCTTCGCTTGGTGCCGGGCCGCGCCCTAATTCCGCGTCCAGGTGCGCCTGTTCGATCGCGCGGGCTTTCTGCTGGGCAGTGTCCCAATTGAACGTCTTGGCGCTCTTTCGGGTTTGCTTGCCGTCTACGTTCCATTCCATCCATACGGAACACCGGCACCGTCTGAAATTCTTGTCATCTTTGTGTCCGCAGTCGCCCTTATGGCGCTTATATAAAATGACGTGCATACGGCCCTCCCGCTAATGGGTCGACAGTACATGGGCAGTACGCGATCGTCAAGTTCGCCGCTAAGTTATTGATGGGATTAATTCGTGGAGTTGGTTGCGGGGGGTGGATTTGAACCACCGACCTTTGGGTTATGAGCCCAACGAGCTACCAGACTGCTCCACCCCGCAGTTGAATCATAACAGTGGGGTCGGGCGGGGTCAAACGACTACGACTGTGCGGGACTGTGCGATTGAGCGACTCACGAACAGCGCATCGGTTGCCTTTCCATGAGTCGCCCGCTCTCCAGTCTTGCTTTACCGGAGTCTTGCTTCACCGGCTCAGTTTCTTGCGTTCGCACGCATCCACGATCTTTGTCGGATCAATCGCATCGTTGTCAATTTGCTCTTCCAGTATCTTTCCATCTTTGCCAATCAGGAAATTCACCCTTCGCGGCGCTTTGTATTTGTCCAGGTAGATCCCGTAGTGCCGCGTTACCTCGCCGCCCCAGTCGCTCAATAATGGAAACGTGACGCCGATTTGGTCGGCAAAGGCTTTGTTGGCAAACGCGCTGTCCATGCTCACACCCAGAACCTGGGTGTCGGCGGCTTCCAGCTTTTTCAGATTCTGCTGGAAGGCCTTCATTTGCGCCGTTCAACCACCGGTGAAGGCAAAAATGTAGAAAGCCACGACAACATTGCTCTTACCCCGGTACTGGCTGAGAGAGACTTCTTTCAAGTTGCTGCCGTCGAAATAGTTCAGCTTGAAGTCCGGAGCAACCTCGCCGACTTTGATCTTCATGGGTTCGGCTGGGGGCTTGCTGGCTTGCGCTCGAGCGTGCGAACCCGCAAATGCCACCGCCAGTAGGCACCCCAATACTAATGTGGAACGGCTCTTCCTTTGCATAGGTATCCTCGCGTGGAACGTTCCTCAATCTACCGCGTGGAAGCGAGTTGGTCAAAGCCGTATTCCGTTTCCCGCGCCTCCACATCCCCGCCGGTGAGTCCGACTTTGTACAATGGTGCGAACGCCCTGACATCCCGAATGAGCCTTCGTACCCTGAACGACATTTTCTTGTCGGTTTGCCAACGCCGCCGCGAACGGATCATGTTGCAGCGGGAAGTATTGGGCTGGGTTCCAATCTCCTCCACGGAACTTTATCGTGATGTGGTTGGCGTCGCTCGCGCCTTGGCTTCCTGGGGAATTCGGAAAGGCGACCGGGTTGCCATCCTTAGCGAAAACCGCCCGGAGTGGACCATCGTTGATTTTGCGGTTCTTTCTCTTGGTGCAGTTACCGTTCCCATCTACCCCACGCAGACTGCCGATCAGACTGCGTTCATCCTGAATGACGCTGGTGTGCGTGCGATCGCCGTGTCCACAAAAGCGCAATTAGAAAAAGTAGTGAGCCTTCAGACCCACACACCAGTTGAGCGGATCCTTGTGATGGACGCCGTCGAAACGGCACACGCAGTTCATCTGCAAACTTTGATGGTGCACGGACCGTCCTCGCCTGAGTCTGACTTCGATGGCGCATGTGCAGCGATTTCCCCAGAAGATTTGGCGACGATCATCTACACCTCAGGCACCACTGGAACGCCCAAAGGCGCATTGCTAACGCACGGAAATATGGCCTCGAACATTGCCTGCTCGCTCGACGGATTCGAGATCGGCGACAAGAAAGGCGCTCAAAAAGAGAAGGAAGAGGTAAGCGTCTCGTTTCTCCCGCTTTCCCACGTCACGGCTCGCCATGTGGATTTCGCGCTGCTCTATCGAGGTGTGGTCTTGGCATATTGTCCTGACATCACTCAACTACCGTCCGTTCTTCACGAAGTAGAGCCGGACATCTTTGTCGGGGTACCCCGCGTGTACGAAAAGATTCGCCAACAGGTTCTCCTGCAAACTGTCGCCTTCCCCAAGAACGTCATCTATCGCTGGGCACTCGGAGTCGGACGAACTCACCGTGAAGAAGTGATGTCTGAAAAACGGCCGCGGGCGCTGTCTTGGAAGATTGCGAATCGACTCGTGTTCCGCAAAATCCGTGCGGGAATGGGAGGCAAAGCTTCGGAATTCATTTCCGGTGGCGCACCTTTGGGTAAGGAACTTGGAGCGTGGTACGCCGATGTCGGCATTCCGATCCATGAAGGTTATGGCCTGACTGAAACATCTCCCGTGATTGCAGTGAATACTCCGACCGCCTGCCGCCTCGGAACCGTTGGCAGGCCGCTTCCGAACATCGATGTCAAGATCGCAGACGATGGCGAGGTGCTCGTACGCGGGCCCTCAGTATTCCAAGGCTACTGGAATCGTCCCGAGGAAACCCGCAATGCCTTCGTGGATGGTTGGTTTAAGACCGGCGACATCGGCGACCTCGATGCAGACGGATTCCTATCCATTACCGACCGTAAGAAAGACCTGATTAAGACTTCGGGAGGTAAATTCATCGCTCCGCAACCCATCGAAAATTCTCTCAAGCTTAATCCGATGATCGGCTCCGTTGTTGTACTGGGCGATCGCCGGAAGTTTCCCGCCGTCTTGATCTCTCCGCATTTCCCGTTGCTTGAGGATTGGGCCCGCGTGAACAAGATACCTTTCGTCTCTCGCGTTGACCTCGTCGCTAACCCCAGAATCCAGGCACTCTACCAGGGAATTGTCGAGGAAGTAAACACCGACCTCGCTCGATTCGAGAAATTGAAGCGTGTCTTGCTCGTTCCGGATGAATTTTCCGCCGCCGACGGCACCCTCACCCACACCCTGAAAATCCGGCGGCGTGGTATCGAGGATCGCTACCGCACATTAATCGACGCTATGTACTCCAGTACGGAAACCGTTTCAAATTAGCTATTTAGCAGCTAAACATAGCACCCAGAGCGGCATTTAGGGCATTTGCCCTTCGGACATGAGCGCGTGTCACGTCCCCTTTTTTTACAACTTTATGACATCTCACTCTGCCCTTGGGGGTGCACAATACCTGTCAGCCCTCTTCCGAGCTGTGGGGTCTTGGAGGATCCAATGAGTTTTAGCAGCCAGTATTTCTGGGTAGTGCTTTGCAAGAACCGCAGATTCCACAAGCGGCAGAACCTTTACTTCGGGCATACTATCCCGTTAGCCGAAACCGACGCCATCCTTCCTCCTCCCAACTTGAATGAGCGTTTGGCCGTCAAGTGCGATGACTGCGGCAAGGAATATCGCTACGAACCGAAGGAATTACTGCGGACGGAGCTTGAAGTCTCTTCCGACTTCACCCCGCACCCGCTATTCCTGTAACTGGAGTTGTTCCGCCAGATGCCGATTCTTGCTTTGGAAGCATCTCCCGCTTCCTGGCATCCCCCGCTGCGGCAGGCATACAATACCGGCATGACGGATACCTTCACAATTGCCGGCAAACAATTCCGCTCCCGCTTGATCGTCGGCACAGGCAAGTACCGCTCTTTTCAGGAAACCGCCCGCGCTCTCGAAGCCAGCGGCGCTGATATGGTCACCGTGGCGGTCCGCCGCGTCAACCTCGACCGCAGCAAGGAATCCTTACTCGACTACATTGATCTGAACAAATATTTCCTTCTTCCAAACACCGCAGGCTGTTACACCGCGGAAGAGACCATTCGAACCGCCCGCCTGGCGCGGGAAGCTGGGCTCTCCGATTGGGTCAAGCTGGAAGTCATCGGCGATCAAGCCACTTTGTTCCCCGACGTGCAGGCCACGCTCGAAGCGACCCGCGTTCTCGTGAAAGAAGGTTTCACCGTTCTCGCTTACACCTCCGATGACATTGTTTTCGCCAAGCGTCTCGTCGATGCCGGCGCCGCCGCAGTCATGCCTCTTGGCGCTCCGATTGGCAGCGGGCTCGGCATTCAGAACACGGCCAACCTCCGAATCTTGCGCGAGATGATCACCGGAGTTTCTCTGATCGTAGATGCCGGAGTAGGCACCGCTTCCGACGCCGCCATCGCTATGGAACTCGGCTACGACGCGGTACTGATGAATACCGGCATCGCCGGCGCTCAAGAACCGGTCTTGATGGCGGAGGCCATGAAACATGCCGTCCTCGCCGGCCGTCAAGCATTCATGGCGGGTCGAATGCCGCGCAAACTCTACGCCACGGCCAGTTCGCCGTTAGAGGGCGTAGTTAGGTAACTGCTCCGTAGCGGGCAAAAAAGTAAGGGCGGCCTGCAAAAGGCCGCCCTTGATTTGTGTCTGCTGACACTTCTACAGCATCTTCGCGCTTTCCACGTGAATCTTGTCGCCATCCACATGCCCAGTCACGGCAATGTGATGACCTTCATGCCCCTTAAGCGCATCCGGGTTGGAGACGGTCAAAACCTTTTGATCGCCATCCGTAACCACCACCATGTTGGCGCCTTCGGCAATGCATTTCTTCGTGCAGTCGGCAGCCCCGGCATTCGCTCCCTTGGCCCCGCACTTCGAATCGCTAACCCATCCATTTACGGTTTGCGCATCGCTGGCAAATGCCAGGGACGCAAGTGACATAACCACAGTTGCTACCAGCAATAACAAGGTGAGCTTCTTCATGTCTTCCTCCTCAGATTATTTCCCACACGAAAGGCAATGCAGCGACTCTATCACAGGACTAACAACCGCCGCGCGCACACCTCGCGTCCCTTGGTGAAGGCGTCACAAAAATCTAGGCGCCTTCAAAGTTTCGTTGTAACATTGCACGCGTTATCGAAAGATCTTCGGGAGGAGAAGAATGTTCGGATTTCGTTCTGACCTAACAAAGTTTTTGTCTCTTCTGGGACTTCTGCTGCTAGCCGCTTCCGTTTTCGCCCAGGAGTCAACTCCGCTCCTTAAACTCCAGCGTTCGAAGGCCTATCTGAATCTCGAGACCAACGTCGTGCATGCCCAAGGAATGAACGGCATCACGTATGGGAAGTCGGGCGACGTCTCCAGCTATCCGAATTCGCTGTCATGCCTCGTCGTCTATGGTGACGGCAAGTTCGCATTGGAGAAACGAGAGGAATCGACCGTCGGAAAACCCAAAGTGAAGCGAACCGAAGGCACTCTCGGCGCCGATGATGTGCAACGCCTGAAAGCTATTTTGGACGACGACGCCTTCAAGAAGATCGTCACACCCAAGGCGCCGACGCTTCCTGACAATGCGTCCGCTATCCGTGAGATCGAGAGCATCGACGCACAGATCGACCGCGTCGGAACTCCACAACGTATCACGACGATCAAAGAACGCGTAAAAATGGGTGCCAGCGAAACTGGCGGCGCCACCAACGGGATGGACACTTACCTCGACAACGGCGCTCCCTTCCAGAAAACTTTGAATCCCCTGCTCAAGTGGTTTGAAGGCATTGAGAAGAAGAGTAAGTCGGATTTCAAAGAAGCCACACCTCAATACTGCGCTCCAATGAACGTAGGATGACTATGACAAAACAACTGATCCCTATTTGTTTACTCGTTCTATTTCTCGGTGCCACGGACGCGTCGGCACAACAGGCCGCTCCTTTGAAGATCTTTCTGAACGAGGTCCTGCCCGGAGTTATGTCGGCACCTCAATATTGCACCCTCATCTTTGATGACCGCCGTTTCCATTCCGAGAAAGCCGATATCAAACACGGTCGTGAATCCGATCGCAAGGTGTTTGAAGGACAGCTCTCTGAAAGCGATTGGAGAGCGTTGCTGGCGATCGTTGACAGCCAAGGCTTCCGTGATCTCAAAGTGCCGCAATCTGTGCCCCCGCCAGTAATGCAGGATACGCATCCCTACACGATTAGCGTCGCCAGAGACAAGAGTTTTCAAAACATGGAGTTCCTCACCACCCAGAGTCTGAAACCTTATGAGTCCGAGGTAAAACCACTGTTGGGTTGGTGGAAGAATTTCCGCGGTCAGAAGTCTTTGCAAGCCAGCGGGACCCCCGACTCACGCTGCACGCTCGACAGCACGCATGGCATCGTTGCCCAATAGCAACTACCAAAAAGGGGGTCGCATTCCTGCGAACCCCTCTTCTTTTGTCTCTATTTCCTACTTGCCGTTCTTAGCTCGATTGATGGGCGACTTCTGCGGTGCTTCCGGCGACACAAACACTACTTCTCCCCTGCGCGTGTAGTGCAATTGTTCGCGAGCTTCCTTTTCAATCGCGGCGGGATCCGACTTCAACTGCTTGATGCGCTCGGCGTACTGCGCATTTTCCCCCTGGATGCGCGCCACTTCCTTCTCCAGCGCCTGCATCTCCGCCTTTTTCTGGCGATAGACGACCCACCCGTTCGCGCCGAACATGGTGTGGACCAAAACCCCGCCAATGATCACTACGGCCAATGCGGTTCCCAGCCGGCGCCATTCCTGCACAAACCACGTCCACGCGGGCCGCGTTTTCTCCACCCAGCGCGCCGCCGCCGCTTCTGCCCGTGGACCTTGTTCCATGACGGCGCGAATCCCCTCCTCGGGTCGAGGAAAGATGCGAACTCGCGTCGTTGGTCCTAATCGAAGATCCATGCCTTGGCTGCTGCGCTCAATTTCTTGAGCCCCTCCATACTTCGTGCTTCGCTATACACACGTACCACTGGCTCCGTGCCCGAGAGCCGGTAGCACACCCATGATCCATCACTCAATACGAGCTTCAACCCGTCCGTCCGTACTACCTGGGCAACTTGAATGCCAGAAAATACGGTCGGATCACTACGTAACTTCTCAGTAAACTTCGCTTTCACTTCCGCCGTCAAGCGGAAGTTCTCCCTTAAAGGATAATAGGAACCAACTTTGGCAAATACTTGTGCCAATTGGGCTCCGAGCGATGCGCCCCGTCGTGCCACCATCTCGCAACACAGGAGTCCTGCCAGCACCCCGTCCTTCTCCGGCACGTGCTTGCGAATCGATAGCCCTGCGCTTTCCTCCCCTCCGATCAGAATTTTGTCCTGTTTGATCAGTTCACCGATGTACTTAAATCCGACTGGCGTCTCATGCAGTTCGATCTTGTGCTTCTCCGCCAGCGCGTTGATCAGGTTCGTCGTCGCCACTGACTTCCCTACTCCGTTCGTCCATCCACGCGTTTCCACAAGATAGTCAAACAAGAGTGCGATCACATAATTGGGCTGAAGAAATGTCCCATCCTCATCCACGATCCCAAAGCGGTCCGCATCCCCGTCGGTTGCGATCCCAATCCCCGCGCCGATCTCCCGCATCTTCTGCCGCAGATCTTCCAGCAGATGGTCGTCCGGTTCCGGCGCATGGCCGCCAAACAGCACGTCGCGGGTATCGTGTACCGTCGCCACATTCACGCCCGCCTCACGCAACAACGAATCCGAATAACCGCGCGCCGCGCCCCACATCGGATCGAAGGCTATCTTCACCCCCGACTTCTTGATCACTTCCAGATCCACGATCTCCCGCAGTCGCGAAAGGTACATACGGCGCGGGTCAATCGACTGCGCTTCCGCTTTACCTGCGTGCGGCGTCTGCGGATTCTTGTCGTAGCCGGCAATTTCAGTTTCGACTGCTTTCGTCACTTCCGGCAACGAAGGCGCGCCATCCGGCGTCGAAAATTTGATCCCGTTGTACTCCGGAGGGTTGTGTGAAGCCGTGAAATTAATCGCCCCATCCGCCTTCGACTGAATCACCGCATAAGAAATCGTGGGCGTCGGCACGGCTTCGGCAATCACGAGCGGCGTAATCCCGTAGCTCGCCAGGATGTCGGCGGCCTGCGCGCAAAACGTTTCGCCAAGAAACCTCGGATCGCGCCCTACGATCACCTTGGCTCCGCTCGATTTCTGCGAGACCACATACCGAGCGATGCCATGCACGGCTCGGCTGACATTCACGAAAGTGAATTCTTCGGCGATGATCGCACGCCACCCGGACGTTCCGAACTTGATTTGAGTAGTCATCAGGATCCTCTTACAAACTTTTGCGGCCGCTGGCTTCCCACACTCCGTCACAACTTCGGACTTTCAGAAGCAAGGCCTTCCGGAGTAGAGTTTGAGAGCAGCGCTGGCATTTTGGTTTCCAGGCCAACGCACGATTTTATATGACGGACAAGAGAGTTGTTCTGACCACTTGCAGTTCCATCGACGAAGCCCGCCAGATCGCCCACGACCTCGTGGAACGCCACCTGGCAGCCTGCGTCAACATCATTCCTCATATCGAGTCCGTCTATCGCTGGAAAGGTGAAGTAGAAACGTCCGCGGAATTCCTTCTAGTAGTCAAAACAACCGAAGGAGCCTTCGATCGTTTGAAGTTGGCTCTGGCCGAGTTGCACTCCTACGAAGTTCCAGAATGCATCGCGCTCGCCGTAACCGACGGCACCGGCCCTTATCTGTCTTGGATTGGCGAATCCGTGCGCTGAACTTGCCCTGACCAATCAACGGCCTCCGGGTTGCTCAGCCTCTGCGTCACCTATAATGTCGTTGACTATGCCGCCATCTCAGCCGCCGCATCCCCCTCCCAATCTCAAGGAAAAAGCCGTGCGGTTCTGGGATCGCGTCACCGAGGGTTTGGCGGTCCATCAACTCTGGGGCCAACTGGAAAAGGACGCACGTTCCAGTTACCGACTCTATTCGGCTGGCATGGACGAACGTGAAGAGGGCCAGTCGAAAGGTGACCGCGTCTGGTATGTCATCCGAACGTTGTTCTGGGCGATCATCGAAAAACTCTCTCCGGTGCGCCGCGTGCTGGTCTTGCTCGGGCTGATACTGGTTTTCTTTCCATCTGGCGGCTTCACCTTCGACACTGGCAGGAATCATCTCGAACTCCGCGAGTTCGACCTTCACGTTTTCGGTGCTCTCCTCATCTTCCTTGTGTTGCTGCTGGAACTCGCCGATCGAGTAGTGATGAAACGCGACCTGGAAATCGCCAAGGACATTCAGGCGTGGCTTCTGCCGGGAGCACCGCTCCAGATTCCCGGCTATGGCATTGCCTACGCTACACGTCCGGCAAACACGGTGGCTGGTGACTACTACGATGTGATTTTGCGCCCCGGCCCTACTGCAGGCGAAGACCGGATACTGTTCGTGGTGGCAGACGTCGCGGGCAAAAGCATTCCGGCCGCGATGCTCATGGCAACGTTTCAGGCGAGCCTTCGCACCCTGGCCAACAGCCGCGCCCCGCTGGTGGAAATGGTGGTTGACCTGAATCGCTACGCGTGTTCGAACAGCCAGGGCGGGGCACGCTTCACCACCGCATTCCTCGCGGAGTTGGACCCCGCGACCGGCGAACTCGCCTACGTCAATGCCGGACACAATGTACCCATCCTGCGTAGAACCTCAGGCACCGTGGAGCGGCCGCAAGTCGGAGGCATACCCATCGGAGTACTGGAAGCTGCGAGCTACGAATTGGGCACGATGCGAATCGACAACGGTGACTGGCTGGTCATTTTCACCGACGGGGTGGTGGAAGCTGTCAACTCAAAGGGCGACGAGTACGGCGAAGAAGCGTTAATCCAAGTTGTGAATCAAAGCGCCGCAACCGCGCCGGCGGAATCTCTAAAGAACATTTTGGCCAGCCTCGATTCCTATGTCGGCAACACACCTCAGCACGACGACATGACTTGTTTGCTGCTGAAGCGCTCCTAGGTCATTCGGCTTTGACCCCGACCATGCCAAGGTAATTCCTCACCGTCTCTTCGGCTCCAGCCAGATTCGCAGATCGTTGTTGAGCTTGAGCAACTACGCGATTCGCTTCCCCCGATCGTCCGGCCCTGCGAAGAGCTTGCGCCAGAAGAAGTAGATTCACATCGCCAGGATCCAGTTGAACCAGCCTCGAAAACTGTTCCGCTGACTGGGCGAATTTTCCGGCGCGCAATGCCAACAGTCCGCTACCAGCAAGAGCCTCCTCATTTCGCGACTCGACGGATAGCGCTTCACCATAGCTCGCCGCCGCTTCCTCGTACCGGTGCAACTCCAGAAGCGCTCTTCCCTCCTGCGTGAACGCCGCTTGCCGGACTAGCGGATCGGAAGTCGCCGCCAGTGCGGCGCGGCATTCTTCCAGAGCTAGTTCAGGATGTCCGATGCGCAATTCGTAGTACGCAAGTTTCACAATCTGATTGGGAGGATAGCTGTGCAACTGGCGAGCAGCCCGAAAATGCACGAGCGCTTCTTCGTCGCGCCCTGCTTTAGCCAGCGCGATCGCAAGATAGTTGTGGGCTACGTAATTGTCGTCGGTAACGCTGAGCGCATATCGCCAAAGCGTTTCTTCATCATGCCATTGCGCAATTTGCCGAGAGGTAAGGAATCCAAGCCCCAACAAGACCACTGACATCGATCCGGCAAACGACCAGCGAAGCAATTTCCGTTTGTTCGCAATCCCAGCGCCCGCCCATACGATTGCGATGAACAAGCCGACCGCCGGAAGATAAGCGTAGCGGTCTGCCATAGCCTGCTCGCCCACCGTGATGAGCCCGATCATGGGCACCAAAGTGCCCAGGAACCAAAACCAACCCACCACGAGATAACGGTGTTTTCGAAAGCGCAAAACCAGGGCCGTCACCGCCAGAAGGAGGGCAACCGCCGCGATGACTCGCCAAATCGGCACGCCGCTTGCCGGACGCGGGTAGAGTGGCGCGAGCCTCACCGGCCATCCTATCTTTCCAAAATAGCGAGCGTAGGAAACGAACACGTTCCCCAGCCGCGTGCTGATGGAGACTTCGGAAAAATTCCGCACGGTGTTTCCCGCGTGCTGCGCGACCACTGTTACGACCGAATCCGCGGCAGCCAGAACAAACAGCGGCCACTTTTCCCACACCAGAAAAGAAAATGACCGCTTGAATTTTGCGCCGTCTCCGCCCTGCGCGGGGTCCAGTCGTTCCAGTGGCCAGTAATCCCACAGCAGAAGCACAAACGGAAGCGTCACGATTTGAGGTTTGGCCATCAATCCCAGCGCGAAAAGAATTACGACCGCCCAGTAAAGCTCCCGGCGCCCGCGTCGCACGTAGCCTTCATATGCATACAGGGCGAACAAGCAGAAAAACATGCTCAAGACATTCTTCCGCTCCGCCGCCCATGCCACCGACTCTACGTTGATCGGATGGAACGCGAACAAAGCCGCGACGATCCCACTCGCACCGAGACTCCCGGTCGCCCGCCACAACAGAAGAAACAAGAGGACTGCATTCGCCGCATGCAACAGAAGGTTGGTGTAGTGATGGCCAACTGGATTCGGCCCAAAGAGTTGATAATCCAGCGCGTGCGACAGCCAAGTCAGCGGATGCCAGTTGCCTTCACGGAACGTAGTAAACGACCACTTCACCGTGTTCCACGTCAACCCCTGCTGCACCTGGGGATTGTCGACGACGTACGAAGCGTCGTCGAATTCCACAAACCGGTTCCGTCCGATCGGATTGTAAAAAACCAAGGTTGCCGCTACCAGCAGCAACGAGAAAATCACGGCGCGTGTTGAAGGAGACGCGAGCATCGATCGCCTAAGGAGAATCGGCTTGGGCCGAATTCCCTCCCACTAATGACGATAGCGTGACCGGTCGCGGAGTGGCGCAAATCTCAGGCTGCCGCAGGTTACCTTCGGCGGTTCGGCTTCCGAATGCCTCACCCCGGTATCAGCTCGCGGTACATTTGGTGAAAGGCATGGACGCCCTTTTCCTGCTTCACGCTGTACCGCCCGCTGTGGTAGCTGCGGGAATGCAGATTTTTCTGGACGATCTCGCAAATCGCAATGTCTTCAACTTGAATCTCGTGACTAAATTCCAGCGCTTTGCGAGCCGCCTCGCTTCCCAAGCCTTTCTCTGGTAGATACCACTCAAAAATGGCGAGTGTGCGCTCCGGCCCCAAGGGCAGGATAATGTTCAGGGAAACGTTGTCTGGATAGCAGTTCAGCATCCAGTTCGGGAAGACCCAAAAATAGTCGGCAGTCAGATTCTCTCCGGCGGTCTCGTAGCGCCGCGGCGTAACATCCCCGGATTGGGCACCCCGGATCGGAGTCCACTGGCGCACGTATTGCGAATTCGGCTCCACGGTATACGCGCCGTAGTCGATCTCCCGGTTCAGGCCGGGGTGGACACTCGGAACGTGGTAGCCCTCAAGATAATTGTCAATGTACGTTTTCCAGTTGCACGCCATCTCATAGGTACGCCGCTCGGAAAATTTCATCCCTCGAAAATCGAACTTCTCCGCTTGCTCCGGCAATTCTCCCAACGATTCGCTGAGCGGCCGCGCTTCCGGATCCAGATTCACGAAAATCAGATTGAACCATTCCTCCAACCGGACCGGGGCGAGTCCGAATTCGGAGGGATCGAAATCTTCTACGCCATCGAACTCGGGCGTCACAAGCAGCGCTCCATCGAGCCTGTAGGTCCAGCCGTGATAGCCGCAGCGAAATAGTTTCCGGTTGCCACACCCCGAGGCGGGATGGCCGGCCCGATGTCGGCAGACGTTGTAAAAAGCACGAATCTGCTGATCATCGCCACGCGCGATCAAAAGCGGTTCGCCGACCAGGTCAAACGTAAAGTAGTCACCGGGCTGCGCGACCTGGTGAACGTGACCTACCAGCTGCCAGGTCGAGGAAAACAACCGCGCCTTTTCATTCTCGTACGTCGCAGCATCGAAATAGAGCGGCGCCGGCAGAGTCGAGGCATGCGCGATATTGGGTTCATACAACGGGAGATTGGGCATGGCAACTCGGGGTCGCGCCTATTCTATCCCAGACAATGACTTACGGATGATGGTTACAAATGAACCGTGGAGAAAGCCTGCCTCGGAGAAATCGGAGCATCCGACTTCTGCAAGAAAGGCCGAATCTGACGCAAGAAAAAGGAGGTGCCCTCGTTCTCAGGTGGCCGGCGACGTCACGTTCCACTGGAACGTGGCGCCAGACGGGCGGTTCCGTAGAATATGGGGGGAATCTGTTGACTGGCAAAATTTGTCAATCGCACTCCCTCAAAGTGTCATACTCGGACCAACAATGGGTGTCCCTCAAGGTGACTTTTTGGCACGAGCGTGTTGAAACCAAGGGAGTTTTGTCCAAAAGTACATCTGACTTCCGTCACTTGGGTCTGTGGCACTTCGAGTGCGATAGTTGAGCACGAGTTGGTCATCCAACGAGACAGTCAAACGGAGACGAGGAAAATTTCAATGCGGAAACAGAAGGGCTTCTCACTGATCGAATTGCTCATCGTCGTGGCGATCATCCTGATCATCGCCGCCATCGCTATCCCGAACCTGCTGCGTGCGCGTATCGCAGCGAACGAGTCGTCGGCTGTAGCGTCGATTCGTACCCTGAACACAGCTCAGATTTCTTACAACTCGGCTTATCCGACGGTCGGCTTCGCGGCCAGCCTCGCCAACCTTGGACCGGGCGCCGGTGGTACTTGCACACCGACCTCCGCCACCGCCTGCTTGATTGACTCGGCATTGGCGACTGGTACCAAGAGCGGCTATTCATTCACGATCGGCAGTGTGACCGGTACGCCCGCGTCTACCTATCAGTTCCAGGGCACGCCGCTTACCCCGAACCAGACCGGTACGCGTTACTTCTGCTCGTTCGCAGACGCTGTCGTGCGCGCCTCTTCGGCCACGATCTCGGCTTGCGACGGCACCGTCACGCCGCTGCAGTAAGCATCACTTTGGCAAAGTACCTGGGGGAGGGTACCAGCCGGAAAAAAGCAGAGGAGAAATCCTCTGCTTTTTTTATTTTTACCCCTGAGTCTCGCTCCAAAAAACCGCCGTGGTCGCGCTTCTATGCTGGCAACGAGCATCCCCTGCTATTCCCAATGCCCCCACTCGCCGCTCTGAACTCTTGCCCTCCGTCCCCGACAATTCGTGGCCATCGCGCTCTCTCCGTTGAACTTCCAGCAAAGTTACGTTGACACAATTTGTCGTCCGCCCCAGCTGCTGCTGTGCCAAATTTTGTCATCTTGGGGAATACGTAACCGTTTTTTAGACGACATAAGGGCGCCAGTTTCCCATGAAATCCCCTCGCCCGGAACCTCCGTAACACCCGGATGGATGCGGCCTTTGGCGTGCGGTTGTATAGTGGATTGTTCTCAAAACTACTAGGCCCAGCTTGGGGCGGAGATACTAACCGAAATGCGGAAACAAAGAGGATTCTCGTTAATTGAGCTACTGATCGTAGTTGCTATCATTTTGATCATTGCCTCGATCGCCATACCCAACCTGCTCCGTGCGCGTATTGCAGCGAATGAGGCCTCGGCCGTCGCGTCAGTTCGCACGCTGAACACGGCTCAGATCTCTTACAACTCGGCCTACCCCACCGTGGGCTTTGCCAGCGGCATCACCAACCTTGGGCCAGGCGCCGGCGGCACATGCACCCCGACCTCGGCTACCGCCTGCCTCATTGATTCTGCCTTGGCGGCGGGCACCAAGAGCGGCTATAGTTTCCGCATCGCCGGCACGACCGGAACTCCAACTTCCACCTACCAGTTCATCGCAACCCCGCTCGCGCCAAACCAAACTGGCACACGTTACTTTTGTTCATTCGCAGATGCCGTGGTGCGGGCCGCATCCGCAACCATTTCCACCTGCGACGGCACGGTTACCCCGCTGCAATAGTGCGCTTGGCGACTGTGTGGGGACGGAATTTTTTAGAAGGCAGAGGAGCAATCCTCTGCCTTTTTAATGTTCGCCGATCTTTCTTAGACCTTCCTCAGGCCCATCCCCAATTCCATTGACAAAATTTGTCGCTCTGCTTGACGGGAAGCAAATCGAACCCGTCAAATGCTGCAAAAATGCTTCAACTCTCACACATCCGCAAGGACTTACGGGGATCTCCTCTCCCGCCTCCGCGGCAATCAACGTGCAACTAGTCAGGTACGACCAAGGGCGAATCTTCCCCCTGGGGTTCGAGGAGAAATGGGGATGCGACGGGCAAAAGGGTTTTCTCTGATTGAATTGTTAATTGTCGTGGCGATCATCTTGATCATTGCCGCGGTTGCTGTTCCGAACTACTTGCGTTCGCGCATGCTGGCCAACGAATCGTCCGCCGTAGGCGCGCTCCGGACGTTGAATACGGCGCAAATCACTTACAGTTCTGCTTATCCTACGATCGGCTATGCCACCACTCTCGGTGCACTGGCCGGCACCAACTGCACCCCACCGACTTCAGCCGGAGCCTGCCTCATTGATACCGTGCTGGCCAGCGGTACCAAGAGCGGCTATGTCTTCCAGATCACAGGTACCAGCGGCAGCACGCCAACTTCTACCTATCAATACATTGCCACGCCGGTACTGCCCAACTTCTCGGGCACCCGCTATTTCTGTACTTTCGGCGATGCGGTCGTGCGTTTCAGCACCGCGACGATCACAACCTGCGATGGTTCGATTCAGCCCCAACAATAGCTGACGTCAAGTCAGTCCTTTCCAAATGAGCCTGCTCCCAGACCGGGGCAGGCTCTATACTTTTGGCCGGTTTACCTTCGTAACTGCATTCAGGCAAGCCTTCGCCAAACTCCCTGCGGCCATTGCTTATAATTTTTGCCAGAGAGATCATTGCATCGGGGGCTTGGTTCCGCACACGTAAACTATGGCAGCGATTGAAATCCTAAGTCTGGAGAAGACCTACCAAGTTGGGTTTTGGCGTAAGCGCCCGAAGCTCGCCTTGCGACCACTTCGACTTACGATTGAAGAGGGTGAAGTCTTCGGTTTTCTCGGTCCCAACGGCGCCGGTAAAACCACGACCTTGAAATTGCTTATGGGATTGGTTTCGCCAACTTCGGGATCAGCTCGAATCCTGGGGATGGATTTAGACGATCCCCGGATGAAAGCGCAGATCGGATTTCTCCCGGAACAACCTTACTTTTATGATCACCTGACCGCGCAAGAACTTCTGAACTACTATGCCCAGCTTTCGGGAGTTCCCGCCAAGGATCGCGCACGAAGAGTAACGTCGATGCTCGAGCGCCTCGGACTAGGCGGCGCGGCACGAACGCAGTTGCGAAAATACTCCAAGGGCATGCTGCAGCGCGTTGGTCTCGCCCAGGCAATTTTGCATAACCCCAAAGTTGTTTTCCTGGACGAACCTATGTCCGGGCTGGACCCAATGGGCCGCCGCGAAGTTCGCGAACTGATTCAGGAACTGCGAAATGAAGGCAAAACCGTGTTCTTTTCCACGCACATACTCTCTGACGCGGAGGCCCTGTGTGACCGCGTGGCAGTGATTCACCAAGGGGAACTCCGTGGAGTCGGCGCGGTGGCACAACTGACAGCACAGTCGCAAGGTCAGATTGAAATTATCTTCTGCGCGCAGAGCGTCCCGGCGGCTCTCTCCGCACTTGGCGCTCAAGCAAGAGTTAGCGGAGAGATGGTCAATGCCGTCATTCCGGAAGAGCAGCAAGACGCCGCACTCGATGTACTGCGTCGCGAGCATATTCGCCTGCTTTCACTGACACCCGTACGGAGTTCGCTGGAAGAGTACTACGTTCAGAAATTGCGGCCCCTCGAGAACGGGAAAGGAGCAGGCGCGTGAATTCGCGAATCGGGTACGTCGCCTTCAACACATTTCGGGAAGCGGTCCGTGACCGCGTGCTCTACAACCTGATTGTGTTCGCTTTGCTGATCTCGGGAGCTGCGGTACTGGTCGGCGAGATTTCCATTGATGTCGAGCGGTTGGTCGTCATCAATCTCGGCCTCACTTCCGTCTCGCTGTTCGGTGTCGTGATTGCGATCTTTATCGGCATCGGTCTCGTCTCGAAAGAAATCGACAGAAAGACTCTTTATACCGTGCTTTCCCGCCCGGTCCGCCGATGGGAATTTGTCGTGGGTAAGTTCTTTGGCCTCACCGGAACCTTGGTGGTGAACACTTTCTTCATGGCGATCGGGGTATTTCTGGCCTTGCTATACGTCGCACACCACTTCGAGAAAGCGGATCTTTCGGTGCTTGCGGCCTTGTATTTCATCGTGCTCGAATTCCTGATTGTCTGCGCGCTGGCCCTGCTCTTCTCGTCGTTTTCTACGCCTTTGATGTCGGCGGTGTTCACGTTCGCACTCTTCATCGTCGGCAATTTAGCCGATGACCTGCACAGCATCGCGCGCTCCACCACGGGCCTGGCTGGCGCCCTATCCACCGCACTTGCCTACCTGGTCCCCAACTTCTCCGCCTTCAACATCGTCAATCAGGCTGCTCATGGAGACCCCGTCCCCGGTCGACTGCTTCTCTACAACACGATCTATGCGGCTCTCTATTCGGCCATGGCAATTTCGGGAGCGGTTCTGATTTTCCAACGCCGGAATTTGAAATGAATCGCTCGCGCAGAGTCACGATCGTCGCATCAATCGTTCTTCTAGTCGCCATGGCGGGCGGGACGGCTACTCTGCATGCAATTGGCGCTGTCCGCATGCAATCGGAGCCCCAGGAAGCTCTTTATATCCGCTCCACAAGCGTCTTGCGCCGGCTATGCCTCGGCTATACAGGTCTGCTGGCCGATATCTATTGGACACGAGCCGTTCAGTATTTCGGCGCCCAGCACTACCAGCGCTCCCGGGACTTTCGCCTGCTGTCGCCTTTGCTTGAAGTGACCACCGAACTCGATCCCCACATGTTGCAGGCGTATCAGTTTGGCGCCAATTTCCTGGCGCAGCAACCGCCCAACGGTGCCGGACGTCCCGGCGAAGCTCTGGCCCTTGTGAAATATGGCATCGAGCACAATCCCGATCAATGGCGTCTTTACTACAACCTCGGATTCCTCCACTTCACCGAGTTCAAGGACTATTCCAAAGCCGCAAACGCTTTCGCCTTGGGCGCGCAGCTTCCAAACACGAACTCTTTCATGCCCTTGCTGGCAGCTCGAATGGCGCAGCACGCGGGCGAGTTCGATACCGCGCGCATGTTGTGGTACACGACCTATCAAAGCACTAACGAACCGCAGATCCGCGAGAACGCCGTAAAGCATCTCCTGGCTCTTCGAGTAGATGAAGACGTGACCCAACTGGAAGAGGTTGTCGCGAAATACAAGCAAAAAACCAAGCATCTGCCCCTGGGCATGGGAGACTTGGAACGGGCCGGGTTAATCCACGGCACGCCTCTCGACCCGAATGGTAACCCCTACAAGCTCATGCCCGATGGCACAATTGAAGTTCAGGATCCGAAGAGCATCTACTACATCACCAAAGGCCTTCCGCCCGGGATGAAGTCCCCAACGCCTTCGCCCGAAGCTCCCCTGCAGCCGAACCCGTAGCCTCCCCACCCTGTTAGCATCGAGCCGTGCCTTCTGATTTTCCCCGACAGCTCTCGGCCGCCTTCCGCAATTGGTGGCGCGAACAGTCGCGGGCCCAAGGCGCTCCTGCCGCTACTTCCCTACTGCTAACCGAACTCTGGGGCTTCCTCAGCGATTCGACCCCGGAGCGGCGCCGCTCGCGCTACGGCGACATGGAATATGACTGGGAGCATCGCGTCAATACCACTAGCGGAAGCGTCGGTTGGCGTGAGCGTTTGCTTGGAGTGTTCCACTCACCCTATATGCCGACCGATCCCGTGCAGTTTTTGGAAATGATGACGGCGCTTCCGATTGATTTTCGGACGTTCACGTTCGTCGACCTGGGATCAGGCAAAGGCCGCACGCTGCTGATGGCTTCAGAATATCCCTTTCGAAAAATCGTCGGGGTCGAGATCGTCCCGGAATTGGCTCGTGCTGCTCAGGAAAACATCCGGGCGTACCAAAGCCCGACGCAACAGTGTTCTGACATTCAGGCAATTTGTGGCGACGCTTGTAGATTTGAACTACCCGAGGAACCGCTGGTGCTCTACCTGTTCAATCCCTTGCCCGAAGCCGGACTTCGTGAACTGGTGCAACGGCTCGAGAAGTCTTTGGAGGAACTGCCGCGCGCGGTTTGGGTTGTCTACCACAATGCCCTGCTGGAGCCGGCTTTGGCCGCCTCGCGCTCCCTGGAAAAGGCAGGACGGACCGAGTACTACTCACTGTATCGAAGCGCCGGGGCCAGCAACTAGATCCCGCTTATAGACCCAGGGCCTGCACTTCTTCTTCAGTCTCGTACCCAAGCCAATGGGCAACCTCATGCCAAACCACTCTCTTTACTTCTGCCGGTAAATTGCCCCTTGAGCACCGCAGAATTGGACCACGAAAAACAAAGATGAGATCAGGAGCGACGCGCATCTGGGTATGTGACTGCCTGGTCCTGACTACGCCCGTATAGCATCCCAACATCTCCGTGTTGCGCGGCCAGTTCTTCTTCTGCAGGACTTCTTCGGGCGGCTCTTCGGCGACCTGTATGCCCGGAAAGTCGGGCTGGTCTCTGACCTTCTGCGGCAGGGTGCTATAGGCCCATTCGACTAGCTCTTCGAAGGTTTGGGCGTGGGGTGGGGGCATGAGAGAACTTTAACACCGGGCTTGCGATGGGACCGACTGACCATAAACGCCCCCTTAAAGGTCCCACCGGGGCGGGTGCTTCGCTTTGGTAACGAGCCAGCCCGTTACTGGCGTGATCCTCCTCCTGACGCCACATCACTGAATGTTCCCTGGTCTTTGCGCGATAGTTAAGCTTGGAAGGCGCTGAGGTTCATGATGGATACTGATCTCCAAGTGGCTTTGTCGTCTCGTCCTTCATCATCGAGGGCCGAGAGTCACCTCCAAGAAGTCGATACGACTGAGTTCGCGGCAAAAAGAAGATGGCCGCGAGTCGCAGTGAACATGCCCGTGAAGGTTCGAGTGACCACGCAGGGCCCAACTCGTGTCGTCGCCTCGGAAGGTCACGGCACAGACATCAGCGTCGGGGGACTCGCGGTGACCGCCGACATCGACCTCCATGTCGGTGCTCAGGTCGCGGTCGAATTCATGCTGCCCAATTCCGACCAGTCGATCGCCTTCCGGTCCTTTGTCCGCAACCGCGACGGGAACCGCTATGGCTTGGAATTCATCACCGAGAACGATGACGACTACCAAAAGGTCGGGGAACTTCAGGCGGAGCTTGCGAACATGCACGGCAACCGTTCTGCTCTTCCAGATTAGATCTCGTCAACTGGACATCCTAAGGCGAGATCGCAAATACCTCGGCCGCCGCGCGGTGCTTCCCTCACTCCGGTTCGCCCGATCTCGCACCAACGCTTTGACCGATTGCTCGACCTAGTACACAAGTGTCTCTCGTGTCGTCGTAACGTCAAGCCCGTAGCCGCAATCCGGCGTTGCATCGGGAGGCGCGGGAACGCCAGCCCAACCTGGATCCGCAATCAAGTTCCGGTTCTGATCAAACAGTTGGACGTGGAAAACGACGCTGTTATTGGCGGGAAAGTCGTCGCACTGTTTCACACCGTAAACTTCGAGCACCGCGCCGAAGGCCCAGTTCCACACCTGCCCCTCAAGAGCAGCTTTGCGTATCGCGGTCTTCCGCCCCGTCGTCTGGTTCTCACTGACTATTTTCCAGTCGGGACAATAACCGGATCCCTTTTTGCACATGGGCACAACCGCACCATAGATCGTATCTCCTGGGCTCGCTTTCACTGGACGGCTCTCCATGACGGTTCCCGCTATGCAGCAATTCCAACTCGCCAGCGTCCAGGGACCCGGCCAGTACCACTGCAGCACAGGCTGAACAATACTCAAGTTATTGATGGTGTCTTCGAACCCGGGAAAGAAAAAGATAGTCTGAAAATCATTGATCGGCGGTTCGGGAGGCACCGTCCACGTTGCCGTAATCCCGCCGTACCATGTGTCGGTGATGGCTTGTACTGATTCAAGCCAGCCGCGAATTAAGGGCTCACGTGCAACCTTTTCCTGCCGCCAATCTGCTGGTACCGTCACTCCGGCGCGCGTGTAGTGCGGATAACGGCAAGCGGGAGCGCTGGCATCCACACTGCCATTCGCATGTTTGACGCGCCCATCCCCCAGCAGGGTCTCTCCCGTATCGATCCGTATCACGCACGATGGATGAAAGTAGCCGAACGGCGTGATCACGAATCTCGGAGGCACTACAGCAGGCCGATCAGGCCCGGCCCCAGCAAGATTGCTGGCCAAAGCAAGCGCATTCGTTTGCCCGCTCAGTGACGCAGAAAACAACAGCAGGACCGCTAGGACAGCTCCCCCAACGAGAGCGCGGTTGCTACCTAGTATGCAGTTAGCCACAACAAATCTCCTGTCGAGTCCGTCCGATTCTTCTTGGAGAGACGCGACGTCAGCTTTCCCACATCACGCCGCCGACTGCTTTTCCGTCTCCGCCAGCGAACGCTGGTAGGCCTTCCATCCCCTGCACCATCCCGTGTGCCACCGCCAGATTCGTGCGATCAGCGATTGCGGTTTTCTCTCCGCCAGAACGCGCAGGCGACAGGTTTCACAGTGGTGTTTCTTCGTTTCCATGGGGAGCCTCCCTCCAAGACCGCAATTCTGACCTGCAATGGGGCCTCCTGTCTGTGACGCCAAGAATGAAGGCTCGCGAAACCTGCTCAGAACGGCGGCAAAATATTTCACATGCCATTGAAGGTGCCCAACCCCCGCCAAGGTTAAAATTGGACTTGGAAATCGACTCGTGGACTCCGAATTGAAGCCCTTTCGCACATTCCTCTTGTTGCTGCTTGGCGTGGTTCTGGTCGCCGCGGTCTCATCCTCCGCCCAGGACGTCCGCCCACTCGCCCACGCCGTGGACGACCACTATAACCACCTGCGCTCCCTGCAGGCGGAGTTCACGGAGATCTACCGGGGCTCTGGCGTCGAACGCCAGGAATCCGGCACTCTCTGGCTGAAAAAGCCGCGCAAGATGCGCTGGGAATACCGTTCTCCCAGAGAGAAGTTGTTTGTCAGCGACGGCCAGAGTGTGTGGTTCTATTTGCCAGCGGAAAAGCAGCTTCGGAAGACGCAGTTGAAGAAGCTGGATGACCTCCGCTCCCCCATCGCCTTCCTGCTTGGTAAAACCAAGCTGGAGAGCGAATTACGAGGACTTTCGAAGGCGGTGGATCAGGCTCCCGCCACTGCGGGCAATATCCTGTTGCGGGGCGTGCCCAAAGCGATGGAGGGGCAGGTCAACGAAGTCCAGGTCGAGATCACGCCGACCCATCAGATTACACGCCTTATCCTGATGGAGGCCGACGGCGGGAGTACGGAGTTCCGCTTTTCGGGGTGGAAAGAGAATGAGGAATTGCGCGATAGCCAGTTCCAGTTCACACCTCCGCCGGGCGTCGAGGCAGTGGAAGGGGCGCTCGGACCGTAGTCGGAAAATGTGGTTACTTGGGTACTACGCGCGGACTCAGGTTTGAGGTAACCGCTTCGGTAACAGAATGTTACACTTGCATCAAGACCCTGGTGTCTAACAGTAGCGATGGCACAATTCCTGGTAAAAGTCGCCGACGAGCAGGGGCATCTGCGTGAGCAGTTGGAGCATGGACACTCCGAAGCCGAGGTCCATGACCGCTTCGCCCAGCAGGGTTACCTCGTCTATTGGGTAAAGCCCAAGACTTTTCTTTCAGGCCGTGCCGGCCAACCAGGCAAGATCAAACAGTCGATATTTCTGATCTTTAACCAGCAATTCCTGACCTTGATGAAGGCCGGGCTGCCGATCCTGACCGCTCTAGACTTGCTCATCAAGCGCCAAAAAGACAAGACGCTGCTCAAAATGCTGGAGAACGTCCGGGAGCGGGTGAAAGGTGGGGAGTTGCTCTCTGACGCCTTCGCGGCACAACAGATTTTCCCCAAGATGTACACCACCACGCTGATGGCCGGTGAAAAGAGCGGCAACATGGAAGAGGTTTTGAGCCGCTACATCTCTTACCAGCGCATGGTGCAGACGTTCCGCAAGAAACTGATGGTTTCGCTGGTCTATCCGGCCTTGCTCGTATCCGTCGTCACGGTGATGCTGATTTTCCTCATCACCTACGTGGTCCCGAAGTTTGCCGACCTGTTCAACAACCTGGGCGCTGACCTTCCGGCGATTACCGTGTTCATGCTGGCGGTGGGCCTGAACGCGCAAAAATATGCCTGGGTCGCGTTACTGGTGATCGTTGTGTGCGGCTTCTTCCTCTGGCGTTGGAAACAAAGCGACAACGGCGCTGCGACGATTGACAAGTTTCTGCTTTCCTTGCCGTTGATCGGGGAAATCCGCCTCAAATACCAGGTGGCGAACTTCTCGCGCATCCTCGGCACTCTGCTGCAAGGCGGCTTGCCGCTGGTCCCTGCGATGGAAACGGCCGGCGCTTCGTTGAGCAGTCGCCAGATGCTGAACGGAATCACTACCGCAGCCGTGCGCGTGCGGGAAGGCCAGGCGTTGGCTCGCAGCCTGGAAGATCAGAACCTGTTTCCTGATCTCGCTGTCGAAATGCTGGAAGTCGGCGAATCTACAGGCGCGTTGCCGGCCATGCTGGCCTCGGTCGCCGAGTTTTACGAAGAAGATGTGCAGACGGCCTTGGGCGCAGCAATGGCCCTGATCGAGCCTTTGATCCTGATCGTAATGGCAGTATTCGTTGGCGGCATTCTGATTTCGCTGTATATGCCGATATTTACGTTAGGCGCGAATGTGCACTAAAGCGAAGTTTCAAGGTTGCAGAGGTTTCAAAGTTTTAGGGGGCAAACTGGTTCCACGTTGAAACCTTGAAACTCTGCAACCTTGAAACCTGCTCTTGAAGAGGCTGTAAACTGGAATGGGAATGGCGGATAAGAAAACAGCATTAGTAAATGGCGGAAAGCTCGGACCGGAAGCGGCCCTGATTCCCGACGACATGGAGCGCGCACGCGACGTCGCGCGCCGGTACCGCTGCGAATTTATCGACCTCAGCGATTTTCAGCTGCACCACGATCTGTTCGAAAAGATCCCTGTGCACCTGATGTTTCGGTACAAGTTTGTTCCACTCGACGAAACTTCCGACGGCCGCCTCGCCATCGCCATCGCCGATCCCAGCCAGTTGATGATGATCGACGAAATCAGCTTGCTGCTGGGCAAGCGGATTGTCACGAAGGTTTCAACCGAGAAGCAGATCTCGAACATCCTGCAGAAGACCGAGCAGTCCAAGCGCGTGCTCGAAGACGCGAGCGAAGGTTTCACGCTCGACGTTATCCGCGAAGACGAAGCCGGCAACGACGAGACCATCTCCATCGACAAGCTGACGGCGAGCGCGGGCCAGGACATGAGCCCGATCATCCGGCTCGTTGACACAACTATCTTTACCGCACTGCAGCGGCGGGCTAGCGACATCCACATCGAGACGCGCGACGACTCCGTGTGCATCAAGTTCCGCATCGACGGCGTGCTCACCAACGCCATGGCGCCCATCGGCAAAGAGCATCACTCAACGATCATTTCCCGTATCAAGGTAATGAGCGAGCTCGATATTTCCGAGCGCCGCGTCCCCCAGGACGGGCGCTTCCGCGTCAAGTACAACGGACGCGCCATCGACTTCCGTGTTTCGATCATGCCTTCGATCCATGGCGAAGACGCCGTGCTCCGCGTGCTCGATAAAGAGTCGATGAGCGAGAAGTTCAAAAAGCTCACGCTCGACGTCGTCGGCTTCGACGAGATGGATCTGCGGCGATTCCGCCGCTACATCAAGGAACCGTACGGCATGGTGCTCGTCACCGGACCGACTGGTTCTGGTAAAACGACCACGCTCTACGCCGCCGTCAACGAGATCAAGACGGACGAAGACAAGATCATCACCATTGAAGACCCGGTCGAATATCAACTGCGCGGCATCACGCAGATTCCCGTGAACGAAAAGAAGGGCCTGACGTTCGCTCGCGGATTGCGCTCGATTTTGCGTCACGACCCCGACAAGATCATGGTCGGCGAAATCCGCGACACGGAAACCGCCCAGATCGCCATTCAGTCCGCGCTTACGGGTCACTTGGTGTTCACTACCGTCCACGCCAATAACGTGGTCGACGTGCTCGGTCGCTTCCTGAACATGGGCGTCGAACCTTACAACTTTGTGTCCGCATTGAACTGCATTCTGGCGCAACGTTTAGTGCGTTTGATTTGCGACTCTTGCAGGACGGCAGTGACCTATCCGGCCGACGTGCTGGAAGCCAGCGGACTTGACCCGGCGCAATGGTCGCAGGTTCCGCTGTACGAAGGTCAGGGATGTATTGAGTGCGCGGGCACCGGATTCCGCGGCCGTACCGCAATCCATGAACTGCTGGATCTGACGGATCGCATTCGCGAGATGATTCTGGAAAAGCGGCCCACGTCGGAAATCCGGCGCGCCGCACGCGAAGAAGGCATGCGTTTCCTGCGCGAGTCGGCGCTCGACAAAGTCCGTGGGGGAATGACCACGTTGAAGGAAATCAACAAGGTCACGTTCATTGAGACCATGCGCTAAGGCTTTGATCTTGCGTCTTGCGACGCCGGGGCATTCGGCCTGTTGCGGGGAGCAGCCAAAGTAACTAGGGCTGCACGGCCTTCGGCGATATCATCAAAACCAGACTTAAAAAGTAGCCAATGTTAAATGCCACAAAATCCGCCCGCCGTCCGGTGCTAGCCTGCGAAATCGGGGCTGACCGCGTCCTCGCAGGACGCGCCGCCGACCGCGGGCGCATGGTGGAAATGTCTGCCGCACGCGAAATGGCTCCTGGAACCGTTGTTCCCGACCTGATGGAGGCGAACCTCCGCGATGCTGGTGCCGTGAAAGATGCCATTGAGAACACGTTGGGAAGTGTGGGAGGGCGCACTCGGGACGTCATCGCCATTCTGCCCGATACCGCCGTGCGCGTCGTTCTGTTGGACTTCGACACACTGCCCTCCAAGAAAGACGAAGCCGAAGCGGTCGTCCGTTTTCGTTTGAAGAAGTCGCTGCCTTTCGATCCCGCCGAAGCCCAGGTCTCCTACCACGCTCAGACAATCGGTAAGAGCGTGCGCGTGACCGCGGCCGTGGTTCTGAAAAAAGTACTCGAGGAATACGAATCCACCTTCCGGGATGCAGGCTATAACCCGGGTGTGGTGATGCCCTCAATGTTAGCCGCGCTGGGCGCTGCCGACGCCGAACATCCGACCTTGGTCGTGAAGGTGGATGCGCGCACCATCAGCGCGGCGATCCTCAATCAGGAACAGCTTGTGCTGTTCCGCACTCTGGAAAATGCGCGCGGTGTGACCATCACCGGCGACCAACTCGCGGAAGAGGTTTATCCCTCGGTCGTGTATTTCCAGGACACCTACAATATGAATATCGAGCGCGTCTATGTCGCCGGGTTGCCCGACATGACGGGCGCGGAACCGGCGCTAAAAAACCAGTCCGGCGCTCAGGTTGAGGAACTGGTCACCTCTTCGCAAATTGGTTCGACCACCGGAAGTGTGCCACGGTGGCGGATGGCAGGTGTTATCGGAGCACTGATTTCGTAGCAGATTCTTGATATGCGTCTCGACATCAATCTCGCAACCCGGCCCTATGAAGATGCCGCGGAGTTTTGGGCGCGCTGGGGACTCGGCGTGGGCGTCTTGGCTCTAGCAACCCTCCTGCTCTTGGGTTGGACGGTGCGCAGTTGGGTCAATGCCGGACGTGACCGCCACAACATTGCGGCATTGCAGCAGCAGATTGAGGAACGCGAAAAGGAACGGTCCCAGGCACAAGCATTTCTGGACATGGCCACAAACCGTAGCACACGTGACCAGTCGCAGTTCCTGAACAGCCTCATCCGCCGCAAAGCTTTCTCCTGGACCCGTGTGTTCGAGGACCTGGAACAGGTCATGCCTTCCAATCTGCACGTGACCTCATTGCAGCCGGAATATAACGAGCAGAGCGTCATGCAACTGGACATGAAAGTTACAGGTGACACACGTAATGCGGTCGTGGACCTGATTCATCGCATGGAAGGTTCCAAGCATTTCCGCAACGCGCAACTGGTGCAGGAAGGTTCCGACCAGACGGGCAACGTCATCGCGGCCGTGGTCGCGACCTACGTTCCAGACGCCACCGAGGGGAGTAAGAAGTAATGCCCGATCTTGGGAATACGCGCCGCAAGTTGAAGATCGCCATCGCCGCCATGGTCGTTGCGGACGTTGTGGCCGCGGGCGTGCTTTTCTCTCCGCTGGTAGGCTCGGCGGATTCTCGGCAAGTCATGCTCAGCCAGTTGTCGGTGGACCTGCAGAAAAAAACGCGCGACGTACAGCCGCTGCGCAATATCGACAACAAGATACTGCTCGCCAAGAAACAGATTGGTGACTTCTATGTGGACCGCTTTGCCGCCAAAGATTCCGAACTGGCAACGGAACTGGGCAAACTGGCGTCCGAAAATGGGGTCCGCATCCAGTTGGCCCATTACAAACTGGAGGACGCCGAAGAATCGGGCATCGTTCCCGTCGCCATTGAAGCAAGTTTCTCCGGCGACTATCTGCAACTGGTGCGCTTTATCAATACGCTGGAGCGTTCGAAGATGTTTGTCACCGTGGACAGTGTGACCCTGGCCGGCGAAGGCGGCGGCCCCGTCCACTTGACGATTGCACTCCATAGCTATCTGAGGACCGGAACCTAAGTGAAGATCGGGACCGAAAACCGGAAGCAGATCATCGCGCTGGCAGTGCTCGGCGGAATTCTGGTGCTGACGACGACCTACGCCTTGTGGCCGTCGTCCATGGGCACCTCCGCTCCGGCACCCACGGCTGCAAGTACGAACGCACCTGCGAAGCCGGTGATGCGCCGTACTTCCTCCGGGAAAATGGTTCCCGTCATGGAGCCGCGTCTCGATCCCACCCTCGACCTCAAGCTCTTGGCGCAGAGCGAAGAAATCAAGTACGCCGGCAAT
>Ga0302322_100000573_pt1 | contig 28259 bp, 27 predicted proteins | sample Fen_T0_2_FD_203757 | JGI IMG/M metagenome (GOLD analysis project Ga0302322, IMG submission 203757) | Peat permafrost microbial communities from Stordalen Mire near Abisko, Sweden - Fen_T0_2 | ecosystem: Environmental > Terrestrial > Soil > Wetlands > Permafrost | place: Sweden: Abisko...
CGTTACATTCGCCAACGCGACACAACTTCGCAAAGCTGCGCTCGACGTTCCGCTCGAGCTGATGCTCGTCGAGACCGATGCTCCGTACTTGACGCCGGTTCCGTACCGCGGTCGTCCCAATGCGTCGTATCTGGTTCCGCTCACTGTTCGTGCGCTCGCGAAACTGCACGATGTCGACGTTGAGACGCTTGCGTCCGCTACCGACCTGAATGCCACGCGTGTGTTTCGCGCATGGGGTGAACCCACAGGCTCGTGAGCCGTCCACACCGGTGGTGGGTGTCGGCCGTCGGCGGTAGCGTCGAGACTCGGACAGCCGGGATCGGGGAAGCCCTGGCGGTCGTTGGGGAGCTCTTTCGGTCGTCGAATCGATGAACAACGTCGAAACGATGAACACAGTTCTGCGCGATCGCATGGGTGCACGCTCGTGGCCGGATCGACGAAGTCTGGAGCAGTGTGCTTCGCAAGCCGCTCGTCGTGGCGCTCAACGTCGCGGTCGTCATCGCCGTTGTCGGTGGCACCGCTGCGTTCGCCAACGCCGACAAACACGTGACGCTGGTCGTCGATGGCCATCGTCATGCAGTCAGCACCTACGCCGACACGGTCGGGGCGTTGCTGGCCGAGCAGGGCGTGCGCACTCAACCGCGTGACGTGGTCGCCCCGGATGCACAGGCAACGCTGGTCGACGGTTCAGAGGTTGCGGTGCGCTTCGCGCGTCCGATCACGTTGGACCTCGACGGAGCGACGCAGCGGATCTGGACCACCGCCGCCACCGTCGACGATCTGCTGGAGCAGCTGAACCTGCGGAACCAGGGCGCGGTCGTGTCCGCGTCGAGGTCCCAGGGACTCGCCCTCTCGGGAGCCCGACTGCGGGTGCGACTGCCGGACACCCTGGTCATCCGCCACGACGGCTGGCGGACCCTGATCGTCACGGCCGCGCCTACCGTGGGCGCCGCTGTGCGTCAGTCAGGGATCCACCTGGGGCCCTTGGACCGGGCCTCGGTGCCCTTGAGCACCCTCCTCACGCACCGCCAGGTGGTCACGGTCACCCGGGTCAAGGTGCTGCGGCACCGCAGTCGGGTGGCGCTCCCCTTCCGGATCATCAGGCGCCCGGACCCCGCGCTGTACCAGGGCGACACCGAGCTCGTCCGGGCGGGACAGCGTGGTCTGGCCCGGGTCGAGGTCCGGGTCCGGCTCCGGGACGGTCGAGTCGTGCACCGCCACCGGACGATCGTCGCAATCCTGCGGCCCGCCAGGCCGCAGACCGTCCGCTTCGGTACCAAGGAACGACCCACGTGGACGCCCACGCCGAGCGGTCTCAACTGGGCGGCGCTGGCGCGGTGCGAGTCCGGAGGGAACCCGCTGGCCGTGAACCCGGCGGGCTACTACGGCCTGTACCAGTTCGCCCTGGGCACCTGGTACGGCGTGGGAGGTGCCGGGAACCCGATCTACGCCAGCGTCGGTGAGCAGACCTATCGCGCGGAGCTGCTGTACTCCCGATCCGGCTCCGCCCCATGGCCGGTGTGCGGGTACCTGCTGTACTCCTGACCCGTGAGCACTGACGACCCGGCCCCACCGTCGGCGCTGCTCGGGCCCGCCGAGGTCCGGGCACTCGCCAGTCGCTACTGCGTCCGACCGACCAAGCAGCGTGGTCAGAACTTCGTGATCGATCCCAACACGGTTCGTCGGATCGTGGCTGCCGCGGGCGTCGGCCCCACCGACGTGGTCGTCGAGGTCGGACCGGGCCTCGGTTCGTTGACGCTCGCCCTGCTGCCGCGGGTGGCGCATGTGATCGCGATCGAGATCGACGCCGTGCTCGCCGCCGCCCTGCCCACCACGGTCGCGGAGCGAGCGCCTTCACTCACCGGACGGCTCGAAGTCCTCCAGGCAGACGCCCTGACGGTCACCGACCTCCGCCCCGAACCGACCGTTCTCGTCGCGAACCTGCCGTACAACGTCTCGGTGCCGGTCCTGCTCCACCTGTTGGCCGACGTCGACTCGTTGACGCACGCGCTGGTGATGGTGCAGGCCGAGGTTGCCGATCGGCTCGCCGCAGCACCAGGGAGCCGCGTGTACGGGATCCCGAGCGTCAAGGCGGCCTGGTTCGCCCACGTGCGGCGCGTGGGCTCGGTCAGCCCGGCCGTGTTCTGGCCGTCGCCGAGGGTCGGGTCCGGCCTGGTTGCCCTGCAGCGGCGTCCGCCGCCGGTGACGACCGCGTCCCGGGCCGAGGTCTTCGCTGTCGTCGACGCCGCGTTCTCGCAACGCCGCAAGACCCTTCGATCGGCGCTGGCCGGTTGGGCCGGCTCGTCGGTCGCCGCAGAGACGGCACTTCGCGCAGCCGGCATCGATCCGCGGACCCGGGGTGAGCAGCTGGACGTGGGCCAGTTCGCGCGGCTCGCCCAGGAGCGGCCGGTCCGGAACGGGCCGTAGCATCGGGGGGCCTTGTCGTCCACCGTCCGGAGCCGCCGCGTGAGCACCGTCACCGTTCGGGTGCCCGCGAAGGTCAATCTGCAGCTCGCCGTGGGTGGCTCGCGTCCCGACGGCTTCCACGAGCTCGCGACCGTCTACCAGGCGCTGTCGCTGTACGACGACGTCACGGCCATCGCCGGCGACACCTTGACGCTCAGCGTGGAAGGTGAGGGCGCCGACCTGGTGCCGATGGACGAGACGAACCTCGCCTGGCGGGCCGCGAACGAGCTGGCCGAGCAGATCGGGATCGAGCCACGCGCCCACCTGCACCTGCGCAAGGGGATCCCGGTGTCCGGCGGACTGGCCGGAGGCAGCGCCGACGCCGCAGGCGCGTTGCTCGCCCTCGACCAGCTCTGGGGTGCCCGCCTGGATCGTGACGAGCTCACCGTGATCGCGGCCCGGTTGGGCAGCGACGTCCCGTTCGCCCTGCACGGACACACCGCCATGGGCGCGGGCCGCGGCGAGCGACTGACACCGGCCCTGGCGCGCGGCCGCTACCACTGGGTCTTGGCGCTGGCGGAGGTGGGCCTGTCCACGCCGGCCGTCTACGCCGAGCTCGATCGGCTTCGGGCGGGCAGCGTGCAGGCTGAGCCCCGGGTCTCGGACGGCCTGATGTCCGCGCTTCGGTCGGGGGACCCCGTCCTGCTGGGCCGGGAGCTGTCCAACGACCTCCAACGCGCGGCAGTCTCATTGCGCCCGTCGCTGGCGATGACCCTCGACGTGGGTGAGGAGTACGGAGCCCTGGCTTCGCTCGTGTCCGGATCCGGTCCGACGTGCGCCTTCCTGGCTCGCGACGAGGACCATGCCCTGGACCTGGCGGTCGCCCTGACGTCGTCCGGAACGTGCCGCACCGTGCGCCGGGCGTTCGGTCCGGTGGCCGGCGCCCGTTCGGTGGACGAGTGAGCGTGCGAGGCTAGCCCCGTGATCATCGAGCTGGAGTGGGGGCCCACGGGCTTGCGCGCGTTGGCCGAACGGTGTCCGGCCATCGTGATCGTCGACGTGCTGTCGTTCTCCACGTCGGTGAGCGTCGCGGTGTCCCGCGGCGCCGTGGTCTGGCCGCACAACGGCAGCGAGCGGGCGGAGGAGCTGGCCCGCGCCATCGGCGCGACCCTGGTCCGCGGACGCAACAACCGTGAGGGTCGGACGCTGTCCCCGGCCAGCCTGCTCGACGTGGGACCCGGTGACCGACTGGTCATGCCGTCGCTCAACGGGTCGGCCCTCAGCACCGGTTCGCTCATGGGCGGGCTGACCGTGGTCGCGGGATCACTGCGCAACTCCCGGGCCGTGGCCGACTGGCTCGCCCCGCGCTTCGACCACGTCGGGCTGGTGCCCAGCGGCGAGCAGTGGGCGGACGGCTCGCTGCGGGTCGCCTATGAGGACCTGGTGGGGGCCGGGGCCATCGCGGCCCGGCTGCTGGCCCAGGACGCAGGCGTCGCGCTGTCCCCCGAGGCCGAGGCGGCCGCACGCGCGTTCGAGACCATCCGGCCCCTGGCGCAGTGCCCGTCGGGGATCGAGCTGGTCGATCGCGGGTTCACGCGTGACGTGGAGCTCGCCGAGCAGATCGACGTGGACGACGTGGTGCCGGTCCTGCGCGACGGTCGGTACGTGGCGGCCGACGCCTCCGCGCCCGTCTGAGCCAGGGCCTCGGGACCCTCGGTGGTCAGGTCGCCTGGTCGAACGGAGCGACGATCGTGCGCAGGAGAGCGGCCAGCTGCGCCCGTTGCTCGGGTCGCAGCGACGCCAGGATCTGCCGCTCCCGGGCCAGGAGGTCGGACAGAGCCGCGTCGACCTTCGCCCGCCCGATGTCGGTGAGCCGGACCAGCACGCCCCGGCGGTCCGTGGGGTCGGTGCGTCGCGTGACCAGGCCCTGGGCCTCGAGCCGGTCGATCCGGTTGGTCATGGTGCCACTGGTCACGAGCGTCTGCTGAAGCAGTCGCCCGGGGGACAGCTCGTAGGGGACACCTGCTCGGCGAAGGGCCGCGAGCACGTCGAACTCCCACACCTCGAGGGCGTGCGCGTCGAAGGCGCTGGCGCGCGCGCGATCGAGGTGGCGGGCCAGGCGGGTGACGCGGCTCAGCACCTCCAGCGGCGAGACGTCGAGGTCCGGTCGCTCCCGGTGCCAGGCCGTGACGAGGTCGTCGACCTCGTCACCCCCGGACGGGACCGGTGCCGAGCTCGCGTTCATGGCCGACGGGTGATGAGCGTGGGTCGGGCCTCGAGGTCCTTCAACCCGTTCCAGGCCAGGTTCACCAGATGGGCGGCGACCTCGTCCTTCTTGGGCTTGCGGACGTCGAGCCACCACTGCCCGGTCAACGCCACCATGCCCACGAGCATCTGCGAGTACATGGGCGCCGCCTTGGTGTCGTAGCCACGGGCCTTGAACTCGGCGGCGAGCAGGTGCTCGACCTGCGAGGCGATGTCCCCGATCAGGCTGGCGAAGGTCCCGGTGCTCGTGGCGACCGGTGAGTCGCGGACGAGGATCCGGAACCCGTCGGTGTCGTTCTCGATGTAGTCCAGCAGCGCCAGCGCGGCCTGCTCCACGAGCTGGCGGGCATTGCCACCGGTCAGCGCTGTGGTCACGGACGTCAGCAGGGTGTTCATCTCGCGGTCGACGATGACGGCGTACAGCCCCTCCTTGCCGCCGAAGTGCTCGTAGACCACGGGCTTGCTGACACTCGCCTTGGCGGCGATCTCCTCGACCGACGTCGCCTCGAACCCCTTCTCGGCAAAGAGTCGTCGCGCCACCTGCAGGAGCTGCTCGCGGCGTTGTGCGCCGCTCATGCGGGCGCGCGCGGTGCGGCGTTCTTCGACGGGTTGGGTCACCCGGTCATCATGCCGTGTCGACCGCTGCGCTCCGTCGGGCGTCCAACCGGTCGCGACGCGGCCATCGGACGTCGGTCGCCCACCCGAGACGCTCCAGGCGTCCGATCACCCACGCGCTCATGTCGACCTGCCCCTTGTCGACACCGTGACGAGCACTGGTCGGGTCGGTGTGGTGCACGTTGTGCCAGCTCTCCCCGAACGACGGGATCGCCAACCACCAGACGTTGCCGCTGCGGTCCCGCGACCGGTACGGCTTCTCGCCGACGACGTGGCAGACCGAGTTGATCGACCAGGTGACGTGATGAACCAGCGCGATGCGCACGAGTCCGGCCCAGAAGAACGCCGTCACCATGCCCTGCCAGGACCAGGTGAGCAGGCCGCCCAGCAGGGTCGGGATCAGCAGCGACCCGAGGACGAACATCGGGAAGGCCCGCGAGATGCGCGCGATGTCGCGGTCGGCCAACAGATCGGGTGCGTACTTCTCGCGCGACGTCTGTTCGATGTCGAACAGCCACCCCAGGTGGGCGTAGAAGAGGCCGCGGGCGATGTCTCGCGGTCGCTCGCCGTAACGCCACGGCGAGTGGGGGTCGCCTTCCTTGTCGCTGAACGCGTGGTGCTTGCGGTGGTCGGCCACCCAGCGGTCGACCGGACCCTCGACGGCGTAGCTGCCGGCCACCCCGAGTGCGATCCGCAGGCCGCGGGAGGCCTTGAACGACCCGTGCGTGAAGTACCGGTGGAAGCCGACGGTGATGCCCAGTGCGGTGATCATGTACATGACCACCAGGAGCACGACGTCGGACCAGCCGAGGAAGCCGCCCCACGCCACCGGGACCGCCAGGAGCACGGCGAGCAGCGGCACCACGATGAAGAGGGTCAAGAAGAACAGGCTGAGCGGGCTCTGCCGCTCCCGGCCCGGCCGGGCGGTGGGATCGATCGGTGGGGCCTGCAGGCGGGCCAGGGTCTCGGCGTCCACGGCGGGCGACGGGGTGGGTGCCAGGGTCACGGGCCTTACTCCTCAACTGGAACGGGCAGGCTACGGAAGCGTAACCTACGCAACCGTAGGTTTGGCAACACCCGGTCGGGTCTGAGCCCGTCGAGCGCACCGGGCGCGGTGACGACCTACGCTTGCGCCGCGCCCGGCGCGGCGCGAGCGATCCCGGGTCGTCTAATGGCAGGACAGCGGACTTTGAATCCGTCAACGGAGGTTCGATCCCTCCCCCGGGAGCCACCGGGTGGCCGCGCGGCTGCGCGGTATCCTCGACCCGCCTGCGCCGCCCCCCGACGCCGCCGAGCGAGGAGCCCCCGTTGAGCCAGCGCCCGGCAGCCGTCCTGGTCCTCGCCGCGGGCGAGGGCACCCGGATGAAGTCCGCGACGCCGAAGGTGCTCCACGAGATCCTGGGCCGCTCGCTGCTGGGCCACGTCGTGGCGGCGGTCCAAGGCGTCGGTGCGACCCGGTTGGTGGTGGTCGTCGGTCACGCCCGCGACGCCGTGGTCGACCATCTGGGCCAGATCGCCCCCGAGGCCGACCCGGTCGTTCAGTCCGACCAGTTCGGCACCGGGCACGCGGTGCGCCTGGCCCTGTCGGCCCATGCCCACCTCGAGGGGACGGTCCTGGTCGTCTGCGCCGACACCCCGCTGCTGACCACGGCCACCCTCGCCGGGCTCGTCGCCGCCCACCAGGCCAGCGGGGTCGCGGCCACCGTGCTCACCGCTCAGGTGGGCGACCCGACCGGCTACGGCCGGATCCTGCGCGACGCCGACGGCCACCTGGCGGCGATCGTCGAGCAGCCCGACGCCTCGACCGGCGTGCTGGCGATCGACGAGGTCAACACCGGCATCTACGCCTTCGAGGCGCAGGCCCTGCGCGCGGCGCTGGAGCGGCTGACCACGGACAACAGCCAGGGCGAGGAGTACCTGACCGACGTGGTCGCCCTGCTCCGCGACGGCGGCGCCGCCGTGGCGGCCGTTCGCCTCGCCGACGCCGACGAGGTGCGCGGGGTGAACGACCGGGTGCAGCTGGCGCAGGCCGGTCGGCTGATGCGCGACCGGGTCCTCACCGAGTGGATGCGCGCCGGGGTCTCGGTGGTCGACCCGGCCAGCACCTGGGTCGACGTCGCGGTCGCTCTCGCGCCCGACGTGACGCTGCTGCCCAACGTGCAGCTGCACGGAGACACGTCCGTCGCCTCGGGGGCGGTCGTCGGGCCGAACGTCAGCCTGACCGACACGACCGTGGCCGGGGGCGCCCGGATCCTCAACGCAACCTGTGTGGGTGCCGTGGTGGGTCCCGACGCGGGAGTCGGTCCGTACACGTACCTACGGCCGGGAACCGTGCTCCAGGCCGGCAGCCGGGCCGGCGGGTTCGTGGAGATGAAGAACGCCGACGTGGGCGTCGGGGCGAAGGTTCCCCATCTGTCCTACGTCGGCGACGCCACGATCGGTGACCACGCGAACATCGGTGCGGCCACGATCTTCGTCAACTACGACGGCGTGGCCAAGCACCACACCACGGTCGGTCGCCAGGCGCGGATCGGCAGCGACACGATGCTGGTGGCCCCGGTATCGGTGGGCGACGGTGCCTACACGGCGGCGGGTTCGGTGATCACCGACGACGTGCCGGCCGGCGCCATGGGGGTCGGCCGGGCTCGCCAGCGAACGATTGCCGGATGGGTGCAGCGGCGTCGCGCCGGGAGCGCGTCGGCCCAGGCCGCACAGTCGGCGGAGGATGACGGGTCCGGGCAGCAATCGGTGGCGGGTGGGACGGAAGGCGGTCACGGCACGTGAGTACCAGAAGCCTCGAGACGACCAACTCCAAGAAGTTGACTCTGGTCTCGGGACGGGGGCACCCGGAACTGTCCGACGAGATCGCAGAGGAGCTCGGCGTCGACCTGCTCCCGACGTCGGCCTACGACTTCGCCAACGGCGAGATCTTCGTGCGCTACGAGGAGTCGGTGCGCGGCACCGACGCCTTCGTCCTCCAGGGGCACACCGCACCGATCAACCAGTGGATCATGGAGCAGCTGATCATGGTCGACGCCCTCAAACGGGCCTCGGCCAAGCGGATCACGGTGGTGACGCCGTTCTTCGGCTACTCCCGTCAGGACAAGAAGCACCGGGGCCGCGAGCCGATCTCCGCCCGCCTGATGGCCGACCTGTTCAAGACGGCCGGAGCCGACCGGATCATGGCCGTCGACCTGCACACCTCACAGATCCAGGGGTTCTTCGACGGCCCGGTGGACCACCTGTTCGCCCTGCACCCGCTGGCCCACTACGTGGGTTCTCGGGTCGCCGACCGCAATCGGCTCACGGTCGTCTCGCCGGACGCCGGTCGGGTGCGGGTGGCCGAGCGTTGGACCGACAAGCTCGGCTCGCCGCTGGCGATCATCCACAAGCGCCGTGACCCGAGCGTGCCCAACGAGGTCCGCGTGTTCGAGGTCGTCGGCGAGGTGCGCGGCCGGACCTGCGTGATCGTGGACGACATGATCGACACCGGCGGCACCATCGTGAAGGCGGCGGACACGCTGTTCGACGAAGGGGCCACCGAGGTGATCGTCGCCGCGACCCACGGCATCTTCTCCGGACCGGCGATGGATCGCCTCAAGAACAGCCGGATCTCCGAGGTCGTGGTGACGAACACGTTGCCGATCTCACCGGAGCACCGGTTCGACAAGCTCACCGTCTTGTCCATCGCTCCGCTGATCGCCCGGGCGATCCGGGAGGTCTTCGACGACGGGTCGGTCACGAGCCTGTTCGACGGCAACGCCTGATCCCGCCCGACGCGAGGTTTGGGCGCTCCCGGCGTCCCCGGTACACTCGGCGGGTCGCCCGGCGAGGGAGCGGCTCCACCTGGGGTTCTCTCCGTGATCGACGCGGCCGGCTGTCCCGGCCCTGTCGTGTGCGCTGGTCGACGGCCCGCCGTAGTCCCGTTCGAGGAGTCCCCGTGCCCGAGGTTCGCATCGATGCCACCAGCCGTACCGAGTTCGGCAAGGGTGCCGCGCGCCGGCTGCGCCGCGCGGCGATGATCCCCGCTGTGGTCTACAGCCACGGCAGTGACCCCGTGCACGTCGCCCTGCCGGCGCACGAGCTGAGCCTGGCGCTGAAGACGCCCAACGTGCTGCTCGAGCTGGCCCTCCCGGGCGGACCGCAGCTGGCCCTTCCGAAGGCGATCCAGCGCGACCCCGTGAAGTGGTCGATCGAGCACGTCGACCTGGTCTCCGTCACGCGCGGCGAGAAGGTCACGGTGGAGGTTCCGGTGCAGCTCGAGGGCAAGATCGCCCCAGGGGGGCTGCTCGAGCACATCCACGACACCCTCGCCATCGAGGCGGAGGCGACCCACCTGCCCGAGTTCGTCACGGCGTCCGTCGAGGGGCTCGTGATCGGCGACTCGGTGCGGGCCAGCGACGTGACCCTGCCCTCGGGCTCGGTCCTGGTCGCCGACCCCGACACCGTCGTGGTCCACGTGCTCGCCCCGCCGACGTCCAGCGAGGCTCCGGTCGACGAGGTCGAGGGCGTCGTGGCCGGCGAGACCGAGGCCGGCGCCGCTGTCGAGGCCGGCGCGGCTTCGGACGAGAGCTGATCCCCGGTCGTGCCCCGTGCGGCACGGCCTGACCCGAGCGCTTCGGCCGACGGGACCGACGGTCAGGGCTGGTTGATCGTCGGCCTGGGCAACCCCGGGCCGGAGTACGCCGGGCACCGGCACAACGTCGGCTTCATGGTCGTCGACGTCCTGGCGCAGCAGGTGGGTGGATCGTTTCGACGTCACAAGCGCGCCCGGGCGTCAGTGCTGGAGGGTCGGCTGGCCGGCCGTCACGTCGTGCTGGCCCGGCCGACCACCTACATGAACGACTCCGGGAAGGCGGTCACCGCGCTCACCGACTTCTACTCCGTCGACCCGTCGCGGCTGATCGTCGTCCACGACGAGCTCGACCTGCCCTTCGGGCGGATCCGACTGAAGTTCGGCGGTGGCGACAACGGGCACAACGGCCTGCGGTCGCTGCGTCAGTCGCTGGGGACCGGGGAGTACTACCGGGCTCGGTTCGGCATCGACCGGCCGCCCGGTCAGATGGACGCCGCTGCCTACGTGCTGCGCAACTTCTCCGCCACGGAGCGCAAGGACCTCGTCGACCACGTGGCCCGCACCGCAGACGCGGTCGAGGAGCTGGTGACTCACGGACTCGAGGAAGCGCAGGCGCGCTACAACAGCTGAGATGGTCCCGACCGATCGGAGGAACCGGTGAGCCTGTCCGGGCTGCTCGACGTCGCGCGCGACGATCCCGCGCTGGCCACCGCGGTGGCGGCGGCGCGCGCCGATGCGCGAAGCCAGCTCGAGATCAGCGGCCCGCCCGCCCTACGACCGGTGCTGGCGGCGCTGCTCGCCGACCCCGAACGGGGAGCGGGTCGGCCGCTCCTCGTGGTGGCGGCGACGACTCGCGAGGCCGAGGATCTGGCCGCGGGACTGCGCTCCTTCCTGCCGCCGGAGCAGGTGGTGGAGTTCCCCGCCTGGGAGACCCTGCCGTTCGAGCGACTCTCTCCCCGCTCCGACACCGTGGGCCGCCGGCTCGCGGTGCTGCGCCGACTGGCGCACCCGACCACCGACGCGTCCGGCTCCGGCCCGGTCCAGGTGGTGGTGGCCACCGTCCGCGCCGTGCTCCAACCCATCGTGCGTGGGCTCGGGGACCTCGACCCGGTGTCCCTGAGCGTGGGCGACAGCGTCGACCTCGACGTCGTCGTCGGCCGGCTGACCGACGCCGGCTATGCCCGTACCGACCTGGTGGAGCGGCGCGGGGACTTCGCCGTGCGGGGCGGGATCCTCGACGTGTTCCCCGCGGTCGAGGACCATCCGCTTCGGATCGAGCTCTGGGGCGACACGGTCGAGGAGATCCGCTGGTTCAAGGTGGCCGACCAGCGCAGTCTGGAGGTCGCGGCCCAGGGTCTGTGGGCGCCACCGGTGCGCGAGCTCCCCCTCACCCCGGAGGTCCGCGCCAGGGCCCAGGCCCTGGCGAAGCGGCACCCACGGCTGGCCGACATCCTCGAGCAGCTGGCGGAGGGGATCGCGGTCGAGGGCATGGAGGCGTTGGCTCCGGTCCTGGCCGACGGCATGGAGCAGCTGGTCGACGTGATGCCGGCCGGCACGCACGTGCTCGTGCTCGACCCGGAGCGGGTCCGCCGACGCGCCCACGACCTCGTGGCCACCAGCGTGGAGTTCCTGGCGGCGTCGTGGGCCAACGCAGCGGTGGGCAACGAGACGCCGATCGACCTCGACGCGGCCGCCTACGCCAGCGTTGCCGAGGTTCGCGAACGAGCGCTCGCGAACGGGCTGGCGTGGTGGACGTTGAGCCCGTTCGTCGCCGACGAGGAGCTGGCGCAGTCCGACGCCGGCGCCGGTGACGGTCACCGTGACGAGTCTGCGTCCGTGCTGACCACCGCGATCGAGCCGGTCGAGGAGTATCGCGGCGACACCGAGCGGGCGCTCGCCGACGTGGCCCGGTGGCTGGCCGACGGTTGGCGGGTCGTGCTGGTGACCGAGGGGCATGGACCCGCCGAACGGCTGGTGGAGCGGCTCTCCGACGCCGGGCTGGCCGCCCGGCTGGTGCCGTCGATCGTGGCCGCCCCGGATGCGTGGGTGGTGCATGTCGTCACCGGACTCGTCGAGCACGGATTCGTGGCGCCCGGCCAGCGACTCGTCGTGCTGACCGAGTCCGACCTCGTGGGGCAGAAGTCGTCGACCAAGGACATGCGACGACTGCCGTCGCGGCGGCGCAACGTGGTGGACCCGCTCCAGCTGAAGGCCGGCGACTACGTGGTGCACGAGCACCACGGCGTCGGGCGCTACGTCGAGATGGTGCAACGGCAGGTGCAGGGGGCGACCAGGGAGTACGTCGTCATCGAGTACGCACCGGCCAAGCGGGGGCAGCCGGGCGACCGACTGTTCGTGCCGACCGACCAGCTGGACCTGATCACGCGCTACGTGGGCGGGGAGGCACCGAGCCTGCACCGGCTCGGCGGCGCCGACTGGGCCAAGACCAAGGGCCGCGCCCGCAAGGCGGTCCGCCAGATCGCAGCCGAGCTGGTCCGGCTGTACAGCGCGCGCATGGCGTCGCCTGGCCATGCGTTCGGCCCGGACTCCCCGTGGCAGCGCGAGCTCGAGGACGCCTTCCCCTACGTCGAGACGCCCGACCAGCTCGCGTGCATCGACGAGGTCAAGGTGGACATGGAGCGTCCGGTCCCGATGGACCGGCTGATCTGCGGCGACGTGGGTTACGGCAAGACCGAGATCGCGGTTCGGGCGGCCTTCAAGGCGATCCAGGACGGCAAGCAGGTCGCGGTCCTCGTGCCCACCACGTTGCTGGTGCAACAGCACCTCAACACGTTCGGCGAACGCTTCGCGAACTTCCCGGTGGTCGTCCGGCCGTTGTCCCGGTTCCAGAGCGACCGCGAGGCCAAGGAGACCATCGCCGGTCTCGCCGAGGGCACCGTGGACCTCGTGATCGGCACGCACCGACTGCTGCAACCGAGCGTGCGCCTGAAGGACGTCGGTCTCGTCATCATCGACGAGGAACAACGATTCGGAGTGGAGCACAAGGAGCACCTGAAGGCGTTGCGCACGCACGTGGACGTGTTGGCGATGTCGGCCACGCCCATTCCGCGGACGCTCGAGATGGCGGTCACCGGCATCCGCGACATGTCCACCATCCAGACGCCGCCGGAGGAACGGCACCCGGTGCTGACGTTCGTCGGACCCTACGACGAGTTGCAGATCGCGGCCGCCATCCGTCGTGAGATGTTGCGCGAGGGCCAGGTCTTCTACGTCCACAACCGGGTGGAGTCGATCGACAAGGCGGCCCGGCGGGTGCAGGAACTGGTGCCCGAGGCGCGGACCGCAGTGGCCCACGGGCAGATGGGCGAGCACCTGCTGGAGGACGTGATCCGCGGCTTCTGGGAGAAGGAGTTCGACGTCCTGATCTCGACCACGATCGTGGAGACCGGGCTGGACATCCCGAACGCGAACACCTTGCTGCTCGAGCGGGCCGACGCCTTCGGGCTGTCGCAGCTCCACCAGCTGCGGGGACGGGTCGGGCGTGGTCGCGAGCGGGCATACGCGTACTTCCTGTACCCGCCGGAGAAGCCGTTGTCCGAGCAGGCGCACGACCGGTTGTCCACGATCGCGCAGCACACCGACCTGGGCTCGGGGATGGCCGTGGCGATGAAGGACCTGGAGATCCGTGGTGCGGGCAACATCCTCGGCGCCGAGCAGTCCGGACACGTCGAGGGAGTCGGCTTCGACCTCTACGTGCGGCTGGTGGGCGAAGCCGTCAACCAGATGAAGGGCGACGCCGGGGAGCCGGCCCCGCTCGACGTCAAGATCGAGCTGCCGGTCGACGCCCACCTTCCCCACGACTGGATCCCGACCGAACGCCTGCGGCTGCAGGCCTACACGCGCCTGGCGGAGGCCGACGACGAAGCGGCTCTGCGCGAGGTGCACGACGAGCTGAGCGACCGGTTCGGGGTACCGCCGGTCCCGGTGGAGACCCTGTTCGCCGTGGCTCGCCTGCGGCTGCTGGCGCGTTCCGCCGGCGTGGCCGAGGTCGTGGCACAGGGCAACCACATCCGGTTCGCCCCGGTGGAGCTGGCGGAGTCCCGGGCGCTGCGCCTCACTCGGCTGCACCCGGGGACCATGATCAAGCCGGCGGTCCGTACGATCCTGGTGCCGAAGCCGACCACGGCCCGGGTCGGCGGCCAGCCGTTGCGTGACACCGAGCTGTTGGCCTGGGCCGAGGAGCTGCTCGGTGTGGTGCTGCCCGAGTCATCCGTGGCGACGAAAGGAACCTCGTGATCCGCCCGACACTTCGCCGGTCCCGTTGGGTGCTCGTGGCGGGCCTGGCCATGGCCGGTCTGGCTGCCTGCACCCCGGCCAAGGCCGGGTCGGCCGCGATCGTCGGTGACAGCAGTCTGAGCCAGGCCACGGTCAACCAGAAGGCGCTCGAGGTGCTCCACGTCGTCGACCAGTCCGGACAGCCGGCCCCCGACATCGCCACCGTCAACCAGTCGATCGTGAGCTCCTGGGTCACCCAGCACCTGCTGGCTCGCGTCGCGGCCGCCCACCACGTGGTGGTCACCGACGCCGAGGTCTCGGACTTCCTCGACAAGGTGCGCCAGCAGTCCGGTGGCCAGGACAAGCTCGAGCAGACCGCGGCCAGCCAGGGCGGAACCCCCCCAGAGGCCATCCCCGACCTGGTCAAGTACTACCTGATCAGCCAGAAGCTGCCGGCGGTGCTGCTCCCGGGCGCCACGGCCACCGAGCAGAACGTGGCCCTGGCGAAGGCCGTCATCGACGAGGCCGCGCGCCTGGGCGTCCACGTGAATCCCCGCTACGGCCAGTGGGACCCGAAGTCCGGCAAGATCCAGTCCGGGCTCGGCGAGCTGTCGGTGCCGGCCACGGCGATCGACGGCCGACCGATCCTCACCCCGGGGAACTCCGGTGGCGCCGGCACCCTGCCCGCCCCCTGATCCCGCGGTGAGTCCGGAACCGCGCCTGGTGCTGCTCAGCACGTCGCACCGGGTGGCACCCGGACTGCTGACCGTGGCGGCCTGGGACGTGCTGCGCGACGCCGACGTCGTCACGGGTACCGAGGACCACCGGCTGCGACCGGTCCTGGCCGACCTCGACGTGACCGCGGAGACACTGTCCGGATCGCCGGCCCAGATCGCCGCCGAGCTCTTGGCCCGGGCGGCCTCCGCAACCCGTCCCGTCGTCTGGCTGGTCGGCGACGACGGGGACCACCCGATCATCTCGGCGCTGGCACCGGCGCTCGCTCAGCGCGCCATGACCGGGTCGCCGCCCGAGGTGGAGGTGATCCCCGGCTCCTACGACGTGCCCGGCGCCAGGCTCCTCGACGTCGTCGCCGTCATGGACCGGCTCCGGTCCCCAGGCGGTTGCCCGTGGGACGCCGAGCAGACCCATCGGTCGCTGGCGCCCTACCTGCTCGAGGAGACCCACGAGACGCTCGAGGCGATCGAGACCGACGACCGCGACGCGCTGCGCGAGGAGCTCGGTGACCTGCTGCTCCAGGTGGTGTTCCACGCCCGGCTGGGCGAGGAGGACACCGACCGGCCGTGGTCGGTCGACGACGTCGCCGCCGGCATCGTGACCAAGCTGGTGAACCGGCACCCCCACGTCTTCGGCGACGCGGGGGTGACCGGCCCCGAAAACGTCGAGGCCAACTGGGAGCGGATCAAGGCCCAGGAGAAGGGGCGCACCTCGGTGCTCGACGGTGTCCCCGCCGGCCTGCCGGCGTTGGCTTGGACGGCGAAGGTCGTCGGGCGCGCGGACCGCGCCGGCATCGACGTGGAGGTCGTCGACGTGGACCTGCCCGAGGCGACCACCAGCGAGGAGGTCGGCGGCCTCCTGCTCGGACTCGCCGCTGCGGCGCGACGTCTCGGGATCGACCCGGAGACCGCACTGCGCGAGGCGGCCCGTGATCTGGCCGGACAGGTGCGCGAGCGCGAGACGTCGTAGCGACGCGATCGCCGTCGGGGCTGGGCAGGCTCCGACCCACGTGCCAGGGTCGTGCCATGGTCACCGACCGCGTCGCGCAGCTCGCGCTGGTGGAGGACGCGCGCTTCGTCGCCGAGCGTCCCGAGTCGATGGCTCGACGCGCCCGTGCCGAGGCCACGATGCCGCGTGGCGTTCCCATGACGTGGATGGACGAGTTGTACGACCACCCGCCGGTCTGGGTCTCGCACGGCTCAGGCGCGCGGTTCTGGGACGTCGACGGCCACGAGTACGTGGACTTCTACGTGGCCGACATGAGCGCGTTCTGCGGGCACGCTCAGCCGGCGGTCATCGAGGCGGTCTCGCGCTGCATGGCCGCTGGCAACCAGTTCCTCCTTCCCGGTGAGGACGCGGTTCCGCTCACCGAGCACCTGGCCCGCCGGTACGGCATGCCCAAGTGGCAGTTCACGCTGTCGGCGACACAGGCGAACACTGAGGTGGTCCGACTGGCGCGGGTACACACGGGACGCGACGTCGTGCTCGTGTTCGACGGCAAGTACCACGGTCATCTCGAACCGACGTTGGTCGTGCTCGAGGACGACGCAGTGGTGCCGGAGTACACGGGATTGTCGCGTGAGGTCACTGGCGGCGTGCGCATCGTCTCCTTCAACGACGTCGCCGGCGTCGAGCGCGCTTTGTCCGCGCGTGATGTCGCTGTGGTGCTGACCGAACCGGCCATGACCAACGCCGGCTTCCTGATGCCCGACCCCGGGTTCCACGAGGCACTGCGCCGGCTGACGCGGGAGACCGGGACGCTGCTGGCCGTGGACGAGACGCACACGCTGGTCACGTCGTACGCGGGTCTGGCCCGCGAGTGGGGTCTCGAACCCGACTTCCTCACCCTCGGCAAGTCGATCGCCGCCGGCGTCCCGCTCGGGGCCTACGGCATGACCGACGAGGTCGCCGAACACTTGGCGGCCCCCGGCGCCGCCAACGTCGTCTCGGGCGTCTCGGTCGACGAGGTCGCGGTTGGCGGCACCTTGTTCGGCAACGCGTTGTCCCTGGCCGCCGGACGTGCGGCCCTGACCGAGGTCCTGACGCCCGCGGCGTTCGCCCACACTGCCGAGCTCGGCGCTCAGCTCGGCGACGGGCTGCGGGCGGTGATCGCCCGCGCCCGGTTGCCGTGGAGCGTCGTGCAGCACGGGTCGCACGCGGCGTACTTCTTCTGCCCGGTCCCACCGCGCAGTGCCGCCGAGTCGCGCGCGGCGGACGATCCGCAGCTGCGCGCGTTGATCCGGGTGTACCTGGCCAACCGCGCAGTGTGGGAGTCCGGCTGGTGGCTGGGTCCCACGGTGTCGGTGGCGCACACGTCGTCGGACGTCGAGCGGTACCTGGCGGTGTTCGAGGAGTTCGCGGTTGCTCTGACGCAACCCTCCTGAGCGGCCGCCGGTGGGGTGCGCGGGCAGGGTCGTTTGATCCACAGGTGCTGAGTGGTCAGGAGTCGTCCACAGCCTCCCCGGGTCCGTGGTTCCGGGTTGGGCTCGTCGACCTACGCTCGAACACATGTTCGAAGGTGTCTCCGGAGCTGCGCTCGCGGCCGCACTCGGGTCGTGCTCGCCCCAGGGTGCAGACCGCGACGAGCTGCTCCATCAGCTCGCCGGTTGGGAACGCCTGATCGCCTGGGCTCAGGCCGCGCAGCTTGCGGTGCTGGCCGAGCTCGCCGAGCGGCCCGACCCGGTGGACCTGCGGCGCGCGGTGGAGAAGGGCCCGGCTCAACCGGCCGAGTTCGTGGTCGACGCAGTGGCTGCCGAGCTGCGTTGGTCGCGGTCACCGGCGGCAACCGGTTGGCGTTGGCGCAGGTGCGCCGCGCCGCACGCATCCGCAGCCGGGACGTCCGGCTGTGGGCGCAGGCCGACGGCATGGCCAGTCTGCAGGCCGACCTGGCCGCCGGCGATGCCGTGGCGGTGTTCCGTCGGGCCGTCGTGGCGTTCCCCGACGGCCCGATGGCCGCTGACAACCTGATGGCGCTGTGTCGGCGGCATCACCGGTTGAAGACCTTCGGCGGCTGGTCGGTCACGCTCGGGGACGACGCGACCTGTGCCTGGGTCAGTCCGGCCGATCGTCGGTACCTGACGTCGGTCGGCGTACTCCCCGGCGAACCGGTCGGGCTGCCTGAACGGCTGCCCGAGCCGCGGCAGGTACGCTCGCATGATCCGCCGTCGACGCTTGAGGAGTGACCCTGTGGCGAGCATCGATGCCGTCATCGCCCGCGAGATCCTGGACTCTCGCGGCAACCCGACCATCGAGGTCGAGGTGGGTCTGGACGACGGGAGCGTCGGTCGGGCCGCCGTCCCCAGCGGCGCGTCGACCGGGGCCTTCGAAGCGGTGGAGCTTCGTGACGGAGACGCCGACCGCTACCAGGGCAAGGGGGTGCTGCGTGCGGTCCTCGCGGTCGAGGACGAGCTCGGTCCGGAGCTGCTCGGGTACGACGCCTCCGAGCAGCGGCTGATCGACCAGGTGATGCTCGACCTCGACGGCACGCTGAACAAGGGACGGCTGGGCGCCAACGCCCTGCTCGGGGTCTCGCTGGCTGTCGCGCACGCGGCCGCCGTCAGCGCCGACCTGCCGCTGTTCCGCTACCTGGGTGGGCCCAACGCGCACGTGCTGCCGGTGCCCATGATGAACGTCCTCAACGGCGGCGCACACGCCGACACCGACGTGGACATCCAGGAGTTCATGGTCGCCCCCATCGGCGCCGCCACCTTCAGCGAGGCGGTTCGCTGGGGTGCGCAGACCTACCACGCGCTGAAGGCGGTGCTGAAGGAGCAGGGGCTCAGCACGGCTCTGGGCGACGAGGGTGGTTTCGCGCCCAACCTGGCGACCAACCAGGCCGCGCTCGAACTGCTCGTGACGGCGATCGAGCGGGCGGGCTTCGAGGTGGGCCGGGACATCGCGTTGGCTCTCGACGCGGCGTCCACGGAGTTCTACCGCGACGGGGCTTACCAGTTCGAGGGCGCGCCGCGCTCCGCCGAGTGGATGACCGGCTACTACGAAGGGCTGGTCGCCGAGTTCCCCATGGTGTCGATCGAGGACCCGTTGGCCGAGGACGACTGGGCCGGCTGGCAGCACGCCACCAACGCCTTGGGGGGGCTGGTCCAGATCGTCGGTGACGACCTGTTCGTCACCAACCCCGAGCGGTTGCAGCGGGGGATCGACGAGGACGCGGCCAATGCGCTCCTGGTGAAGGTCAACCAGATCGGCACGTTGACCGAGACCTTCGACGCCGTGGCCCTCGCCCAGTCCAACGGGTACCGCTGCATGTTGAGTCACCGCTCCGGGGAGACCGAGGACACGACCATCGCCGACCTGGTCGTCGCCACCAACTGCGGCCAGATCAAGTCGGGTGCTCCGGCTCGGTCCGAGCGGGTCGCAAAGTACAACCAGCTGATGCGGATCGAGCAGGAGCTCGACGATGCGGCCGTGTACGCGGGCGCCGGAGCCTTCCCCCGATTCGGATCGGGCGGCTGACCCGCATGGCCACTGGGGCTCGCGCCTCGCTGACCTCCCGGGCAGCGATCCTGGCGCTCGTGCTGGCGGCGCTGGTCATGAGCCTCGCCTTTCCGGTCCGCCAGTTCGTCCAGCAGCGGGCCCAGCTGGCCGAGCTCGAGGCGCAGGTGGCGGCCCAGAGGGCGAGCGTCGCGACGCTTCAGGCGCAGCGCAACCGCTGGCAGGACCCGGCCTTCGTCGAGGCCCAGGCGCGGGCCCGACTGCACTTCGTCTTCCCCGGCGAGACCGGGTATGTCGTGCTCTCGCCGACCGACGTCGCCCAGGCCCGGCACCCGCAATTGCGCGAGTCGGCGCTTCCACAGACTCCGTGGTACGACGCCTTGTGGCGCTCGGTCCAGACCGCCGACGCGGGCCGCTGACCCGCTCGCCCGTGGATCCTTCGCCGGCGCCGGCCGACCTCTCGGCGGTCCAGGCCCAGCTCGGGCGAGGAGTGAGTGGCGTGCACTCGGTGGCGCATCGCTGCGAGTGCGGCCTCCCCGACGTGGTCGAGACGCTGCCCCGCCTGCCCGACGGGAGCCCGTTTCCCACGCTGTACTACCTGACCTGCAGCCGCCTCCGGTCTGCCATCAGCACGCTCGAGGCCGACGGCGTCATGCGCGAGATGCAGGACCGGCTGGCCCACGACACCGCCCTTGCGCGCGACTACCGGTCCGCTCACCACGACTACCTGACGCGTCGTAGTGCTCTTGGCGAGGTGCCGGAGATCACCGGGATCTCGGCGGGCGGGATGCCCGACCGGGTCAAGTGCCTGCACGTGCTGGTGGCTCATGCGCTCGCGGTGGGGCCGGGCGTCAACCCGCTCGGTGACGAGACGCTGGCCAGGTTGGCCGAGCGCGGCGTGCTGCCCCGGCAGACGCCGTGCGTCGATCCGGAGGATCCCCGGTGAGCCACCAGCGGGTGGCCGCGATCGACTGCGGCACCAACTCCATCCGTCTGCTGATCGCCGACTACGACGCCGGTTCGGGCACTCTCACCGACGTGCAGCGAGCGATGCGGATCGTTCGGCTGGGCGAGGGTGTCGACCGGTCCGGTCAGCTGTCGAGCGCCGCGCTGGCGCGCACTTTCGCCGCGATCGAGGAGTTCCGAGCGCTGATCGCGGCAGCGGGTGCGACCTCGATCCGGTTCATCGCGACGTCGGCCACCCGTGACGCCGCGAACCGCGACGAATTCGTCTGGGGGGTGCGCGAGCGCCTCGGCGTGGAGCCCGAGGTGATCCACGGCAACGACGAAGCCGCCTTCTCCTTCGACGGAGCCACCCGCGGGCTGGTCGATCGGGACCCGGCCCCGAGGTCACCGTTCCTCGTCGTCGACATCGGTGGTGGCTCCACCGAGTTCGTCTTCGGCACGACCCGTCCCGAAGCCGCCCGTTCGGTGGACGTCGGCTGCGTACGACTGACCGAGCGGCACTTCCGCCACGACCCACCCCTGCCGGCCGAGGTGGCCGCGGCGCGCGACGACATCGATGCGGCCATCGCCGACGTCGTCCGCACGGTACCGATGCGTTCGGCCGGCACGTTGATCGGTCTCGCGGGCACCGTGACCACCGTCGCCGGGATCGCCCTGGCCCACCAGGCCTACGACCCAGCTCTGCTGCACCACGCGACCATCACGGCGGCCGACGTCCATCGCACCGCGGAGATGCTGCTGTACACCGAGCGGGACCGTCGTGCAGTGATCCCGGTGATGCACCCCGGCCGGGTCGACGTGATCATGGCCGGCGCACTGATCCTGTCCACGATCGTCGCCTACACCGGGGTCGCCGAGGTGCTGGTGAGCGAGCACGACATCCTCGACGGCATCGCCTGGTCCCTCACATAGGGAGCCCCCGGGACGTGTCCGCCTGGTTGTCGGTCCCGGGCGAGCCCGACCGGGTCGCTGCCGCTCAGGCAGGGGCCTGCGGGTCGTGGTGGTAGAGGCAGAACGGGTGCCCGGCAGGGTCCAACATCACCCGCACGTCCTCCTGCGGCTGGTATGCCGCCAACTCCGCTCCGGCAGCTACCGCGTACGCCACCGCCTTGGTCAGGTCGTCGACCTCGATGTCGAGGTGCATCGACATCTGGGGTTTGCCGTCCTCGGTGGGCCAGACCGGTCGCGCGTAGTTCTTCTCGGTCGCGAACGCGAGGTTGTAGCCGGCGTCCTCGGACGGCGCAAGGTCCACCCAGTCGTCGGACTCGTTGAAGATTCGCCAACCGAGGAGCCGCGCGTAGAACTGCGCCAGCTCTCGGGCGTCCGGTGCGTCGAGCGCGACGCCCCACCATTGCGTGTTCGTCCGCAGCGCCATGGAACGATCCTGGCGCGCCTGCACGCGTAAGCGCAATGCCCGCACCCGGCCGTGGATCCACCCTCGCTGACCGCACAGCGGGGACGTTGTTCTCTGTCGCTCAGGTCCGATGCCTGTGACGCTGAAGGTGAAGGGCAGGACCGTCACGACTCCGGAGGTGAGTCCGATGGTGGGCATGGGACTTCTCTTCCTACTTGTCATCCTCATCGTGATCATCGGCGGAGTCGGGCTATGGGTCCGCCAGAGCAGACCAGAGGCGCACGCAGTTGGTGCTGCGCCCGTCGTTGAGGCGTCGCAGAACCACATCTCGCTGCTGACCGAGGCCGTCGGCTACATCGGGACGATCTTGGTCCTGGCCGGGGCCAGCGCCGCTGTCGGCCAACACTGGCGTGACATCGGCACGACCGGCCAACTAGCGATCCTGGTCGCCGCGACCTTGATCTTCCTCGGCATCGGCCTGCTCCTCCGGTCGTCCACTGAACCCGCTTCCCAGCGACTGACCAGCGTCACGTGGGCCGTGTCCGTCGCGGCTTTCGCCGGCAGCGTGGCGGTGGCCACCCAGTCCGCGGACCTGTCGGGAGAGGCAACGGGCCTGCTGATCACGACGACGAGCACCGGGTACGCGGCCGTGCTGTGGGCGATCCACCAGCACGCGATCCAGCAGGCGGTGTTGTTCTTCGGCGTCGTCGTCAGCACCGTGACGATCATCTTGAACCTGGTTCAGGAGCCGGACGGCTGGATGATCGCGTTGCCGCTGTGGGCCGTCGGTGTGGCCTGGGCAGCCGCCGGCTGGTGGCGTCATATCGACCCGTGGTTCATCGCCGTTCCGTTGGGTCTCATCGTGGCGCTGATCGCGCCGGCGACGATCGACCAGCCCAGCGCCTTGCGCTTCGGGCTCGGCATCGCCACGGCCGGGGTCGTCATGGCCTTGAGCGTCGCCGTCAGGTTCATACCCGGCCTGGCGATGGCCTCAGTGGCCCTGCTCGGCTACGTCATCGGCACGGTGACCTACTACTTCGGTGACACCCTCGGCGTACCTGCATCGCTGACCATCGCCGGTCTGCTGATCCTGACCCTGGCGGCAGTCGCCACGCGCTGGCACTGGTTCAGCCGGAAGCAGCCAGCGACAGTTGAACCGTCCTCAGCAGAAGGCGACAGCCCCAAGACTTCGCTGCAACACCACCACGCCGCCTGAGGACACGCGGTACCAACTGTCCCGGCAGTGCCGGGGGCAGGCACTGCCAGGGCAGACTCAGCACATGGCACCGCAGGACATCGACCGGTACCTGTCGTCGCTGGATGAGCCCAAGCGGAGCACGCTGGAGGAGTTGCGCCGCTCGATCGAGCAGGTCGTCCCAGCAGCCGAGCAGTGCATCTCCTACGGGATGCCCGCATTCAAGGTCCACGGCAAGACGGTCGCGGGCTTCGCTGCGTTCAAGAACCACCTGAGCTACCTGCCGCACAGCGGGTCAGTGCTCGCCGAGCTCGGAGACGACCTGGCGGGCTACCAGCGCACGAAGGGATCCCTGCACTTCCCCATCGACGAGCCCCTCCCGAGCGACCTGGTCCGCAAGCTGATCACCGTGCGGATGCGGCAACTGGGCCTGTCCTAGGCGCCGGCACCCAGCCCCACGTCGTCAGCTCCGTGCGAGGTGCCGCTCGCCACCTTCGACGATCAGGCGCGCACATCTTGAAGACCCTGGGCACCGCGGACCTGCGGATCGGACTTCGACCCAGCCAGGTCGCGCCCGAGACCGGCCGACACGGGGACTTCGTAGACTTCAAGGAGCGCTCGTCGCAGCGATCAGCCGAAAACGGGGTGACGCTGGGCCGCGGTTGATGGGTGCACCTGGGAGCCTGACCCGCTTACGTTCGTGATCACGACGGACTGATGCACGGACCCATTCGTCACCGCAGCGCTTCCCAATGTCACATCCACTCCAGGTGGTCCCCAAAACGGCGAGGCCGTGTCTAGGGAACTGGACAGGAATGGATTCCAGGATTCGAGCAGGCAGAAATCAGGCCAGAGCACGCTGCAAACATCAGTAGTCGGCGAGCTGCCAAGCCTGGCACTGAACGGGATCTTGCCGACGTTGAGTGGGCGACCGATGCTCGTGTTGCTGCGGCTACTGAATCGGCGCCGTACTACTCACCGCAACATCCGGATGACCATCGGCACTCGCCCTGGAACGGCGCTTCGGCGCTGTCCACGGACACTCAACCTGTTCCGGGGCCGACGCGGACAGGGTCGATTCCCTGAGGCTCCTCGGTCGTTGGTGTGCGAGGCTTGGGTGGTGGCGACGACGCCCCGTCCGGTTATCGACTCAGTGGTGCGGTCAGTTTGCGGCCGCGAGGTTGAGCGGCTCGTTCGCCTCACCGGTGGTGGTCTGCACGAGACCTACCGTGTCGAGGTTCGCGACGACGTGCCCGTGGTGATCCGGATCGCGCGTCGGCCGGTGCCGTGGTTCACCGACGAGGAGCACGTCATGGGCCAGGCCCGCGAGGTCGGCGTGCCGACGCCGGACGTGGTCGGCATCGAGCAGGTGGATCACGACGGCGAGCTGCTGTCGTTCTCGATCCTGCAACTACTGCCGGGCCGCTCGCTCGACGAACTGGTTGGCGAGCTGCCGGCGTCGGATCTGGAGCGGTTGGTGATGGACGGCGGCGAGCTCCTGGCCCGGGTGCACAGCGTCGTCCCCGACCGCGGCCTCCGGCACGAGCTCAAACCGCCCGACGAGGGCTTCGTCGACCGCGTGGTGCGCGTCGCCGACCAGGCGCTTGGTCCGTCGGCGGCTGCGGTCGTCGAACGCGGCGCTGATCTGCTCCGTGACGAGGTGATGTCGCGTCCGGCACCAGATCTCTGGCTCGCCCACGCCGACTGGCTGCCCAAGCACCTCCTGATCGACGACGGGGCGATCGTCGGAGTCATCGACTGGGAGTTCGCCGGCCCCGCGTCGCCGGCACGCGATCTCGCCCGCTGGGAGGTGTCCGCTGGCGACGGCCTGCACGACCGCTCGGACCTGCTGCGCGGCGGGTATGCGCGAGTCGCCGATCCTGACGAAGCCGCTGCCGGTTGGGTGCCAGCGTTTGCCATCGACTGGGCGCTTGAGGTGCTCGGTTGGAAGAACCCTGCTCCGCCGGCGCGGCTTCGACGCTGCGTGGACGTGATCGCCCGCTACGTGGGTCGTTGACCAAGTCGCTTCCGTTCGCCACAGAAGCGCGTCGCGACAGCAACCCCATGAGCGACTCGAAGGCCACGCCGAATGGCCAGATCCGATCAGCCCGGGATCGGCATTTCGCGGGTGGATCGAAGGCGACCAATTGCGGCTGACCGCTACTCCCCGGTGACGCCGTCGATGGACTCGCGGAGCAGGTCGGCGTGGCCGTTGTGGCGCGCGTACTCCTCGATGAGATGGCACAGGATCCAGCGCAACGAGAACCGCTTCCCGTCGTCCTCCTCGGACAGGGAGCCGAGACCCTCCGGGCTGGCCAGGGCCCCGGTGATGACGCGGTCCGACACCGCGATCGACTCGTCGAACCACGCGAACAGCTGCTCGGGAGAGGAAGCCGCCGCCGACGTGAACGACCAATCCGGGTTGCTCTGGTCTAGGTCCTTGAACCAGGAGGGCATCTCCACGCCACCGGCGTAGGTCAGGTTGAGCCATCCCGCCTCCACCACAGCGAGGTGCTTGAGCAAGCCGCCGAGAGTCATCGTGGTGGGTGCCACAGGCGTGGCGAGCTGAGTGTCGGTTAGACCCGCGCACTTCCAGCGCAACGTGTCGCGCTGATAGTTGAGGAATCCCAACAGAGTGGCCGCCTCATCTTCCGCGAGGGGCGGGTCGACACGATCCTGAGCGCCAAATGTCATGTCGCGACCGTAACAGCGCTCTATCGATCAGACGGCACCCCGCCGAAACCGGCGAGCGCAACTGTCGGTTCGCCCGATCTGACGCGAGCGCGACCGGCACGCAGGTCCGGCCGATCAGAGTCGGATCAAGGTTGGCTTCGCGTGCATGGACCCCGCACCGCCCGGACAAGGGCTCGTCCCACGAAGCCGACTCCCACCAGGAAGCCGACGAACACCAACGCCTCACCGACACCAATATCGAACACGGCGACCTCCAGCATTTGGCGGCCAGGCTAGCGCGAGAACGAAGCCTGGGTCGTGCCTCTGTTCCCTCGGGTATAGCCACACTGGTCCGGGGACCATGTCGGCGGGCTTCCGTTCGAGCAGCGCCAGGGGTGGGCTAAGGCTCCGACTAGAGAATCGGTGCGCCCGCAGACCGAATCAACCTCAACTGGCCCGATTCGCCCTGTTGAGACCCGCGCCGATCGGCACTTACGGGTGTAGGGCCGGGCTGAGCCGCTCAGCCGTCCACCACTCGAATGACTTGCCGTACCAGCGATCACTGGTCCCTCGATAGGTCATACCCAAGCGGCGCATCACAGCGAACGACGCCTTGTTCCCCGCATAGGCGATCGCGTTGACGACGGGAAGCCCAAGGTCGTTGAACGCGTGACCCAGAACGGCGCGGGCTGCCTCGGTCGCATACCCGTGGCCCCAGTGATCCGGATGGAAGTGCCAGCCGATCTCGACGTCATCGGTGAGGACACCGGCTACCGGCAGCGGCAGCAGGAGCACCGTCCCCACGGGCACCCCCACGGCGTCTGGGACCACCGCCCACATGCCCAAGCCCAGCCGGTCGACCGCGATGCCTGCCCATCGGCGCATGCGAGCGCGGGCCTCGCCCTCCGCCTCCAAGGGCTGCGGGGGTCGGCTCAACCACTCAACGACGGCCGTTCGCCGGTAGATGTCGAAGGCGATCCGCACGTCTGAGTCGTCATCCGGATCCCATCGCCGCAGCGACAGTCGATCGGTACGCGTTTCCACCCGCGCATACTGCCGGGTCGACCCGCTCTGGAACGGCACTTCGGCGCGGGGCGCTAGTCGTTCATAGCCAGTTCGTGCGGCGCCGCGAACCGTGCCAGGAATTCCAGATGGCCGCGCAAAGCGCCGCTCGGTTGCCGCCTGGAGCGACAGTCCTCAACCCAATCGTTGAAGTCACGCTGTGCGTCAGCGACGTCCCCGAGCGCGAGGCGCATCCGAGTTGCCAACAGTCGGTCGGGTCCCCCCGATCCTCTGACGGCCCACGGCCCACGGCCCACGGCCCGCGGCCCCGGCGCTACCGACTCCAGCCTATGAAGACTCTGATCCCGGGAGGGGTGTCCTTCAGACCAAGGGTCAGTGGTTCACCGTGCGACTGGCCGCCGTGGCCATGCCGATGGACCACAGCCACCAGGCGACGGGGTGCGACATGTTGCGGCGACGACGCGCCACCCCTGAGGTGTCCCTGAAGCTCACCCTGACTCGACCCCGAAGTCGCGCGATCCTCGGCGACGGGCCCCGATGGATGGTGGTTGTGTGCCGTCATCTCAACAGGAGGACGCGGATGACCATCGTCGAAGTCCACGACGCGCGGAAGACGTACCGGCGCTGGCGCAAGCCGTCAAAGATCGCGCTGAGCGGGCTTGACCTGAGGATCGGTGCCGGAGGGGTTCACGGCTTCCTCGGCCCCAACGGCTCAGGGAAGACCACCATGCTGCGCTGCCTGCTCGGTCTTGGACGGGCGGACTCGGGTGACCTGCGGATCTTCGACCAGCCGGTGCCCGATCGACTGCCTCACGTGATCGGCGACGTGGGCTGCCTGCTGGAGAGCCCAGCGTTCTTCCCCAACTTCAGTGGGCGCCTGAACCTTTCGCTGTTGGCGCGGACTCAAGGACTGCCGTCCACTCGGGTGGACGAGATGCTCGATGTGGTCGGGCTCCGCGATGCGGCCACCGATCGGGTCAAGGGGTACTCCCTCGGAATGCGGCAACGGCTCGGCATCGCCGCGGCCATGCTGAAGCAGCCGAGGCTGTTGATCCTGGACGAGCCGAGCAACGGCCTTGACCCGGCCGGTATGAAGGAGGTGCGCGACCTGCTCCGCACCCTCGGCGACTCGGGCACCACAGTGCTCCTGTCCTCCCACTTGCTCAGCGAGGTGCAGCAAGTCTGCGACGAGGTGTCCATCGTCAGCCACGGCAAGCTCGTGACGGCGGGACGAGTCACGGACGTCCTGAAGGCCCATGCGACCCATGCATTCCGTCTCGGCATCGCCGACCCATCCGGAGCCGTGACGACGCTGATCCAGTGTGGTTTTGCCGCCGTCGACCTGGGCGATGCCGGCGTGCTGGTGAGGGACGTCAGCGACGGTGCGGCGATCAACGAGGTTCTGGCGAGGGCCGGCCGCTACCTGTCCTGGCTGACTCCGGAGGCCGTTGACCTGGAACAGGTGTTCCTGCAACTCACCGACGATGGGACCGCAGCATGAGCAGCAACGACACAGCCGCGGCATTGACCGCGGCGGCGACTGGTCCGCGCGCCGGTGGCCCACTTGGGGCGCTCATGGTCTCGGAGATCGCCCGGGGGTGGCACCGGTGGCTGTTCCGGATCCTTGCCTCGCTGACGTTAGCGGTGATCCTGGTGGCCAGCACTATCGCGTTCTTCACCCACTCGCGGACGAGCAGCGCTGGTGTGCTCACTTCGGCCAGGCCGCCCTACATGGCACGCGACCTGCTCGGACCTGTCGGGTT
>Ga0302322_100000575_pt1 | contig 28240 bp, 22 predicted proteins | sample Fen_T0_2_FD_203757 | JGI IMG/M metagenome (GOLD analysis project Ga0302322, IMG submission 203757) | Peat permafrost microbial communities from Stordalen Mire near Abisko, Sweden - Fen_T0_2 | ecosystem: Environmental > Terrestrial > Soil > Wetlands > Permafrost | place: Sweden: Abisko...
AACGCCGGTGCCGCCGCCGCGGCCCGTCGCGCGCACGCCCGAACCTGTGGCCGCACCGCGGCCCGAGGTCGTCGAGCGCGCCCCCGAACCTGCGCCGCAGGTCGCTGCCCCCGTCGAGTCGTCCCCACCGCCGGTGGTCGCCGCGACCACCCCGGTCGAGCCGCGTGCCAGCGAACCGCTGGCCGATCGGCCCGTCGAGCGCGCCGCAGAGCGTCCGGTCGAGCCGGTCGTGGAAGCCCGTCCGGCGCCCAGTTCCGAGCCCCTGGCGGCCCCGCCGGCCGTCGAACGCGTCGAAGTCACCAGCAAGCCGGTCGAGCCGGCCGAACGCGCGCCGGCCGTAGCTGCCGCGCCGCAACCCACGGAGCGTGGAGATCGCGGAGACCGCGTGGAGCAGCAGCCAGAACGCACCGAGCGCACCGAGCAACCGCGGCCGCGCGTTGAAGTCGCGCCCGCACCCGTCGCCACGCCGGCACCCGTCGCCACACCCGCCCCGGCGCCCCGCGTCGAGCGCGCGCCGGAACGCGCCGCGCGCCCGCCGGAACGCGTCGAGCGGGGCCCCGAGCGGGCCGCGGCGCGCCCGCCCGAAAGGAATGACCGGAACGAGCGGAACGACCGTGCACCGGAGCGTCCAGTTCCGGATCGCGGCCCGCCGCGTCCGAGCGGTCCGCACGGACCGTCCGCGCCGTCGGGTCCGCCAAGGCACAGCGATCGGCAGCAGACCGGCCCTGGGCCTGCTCGCAGCTCGCAGCCGTCCGAGGCCAATCGTGCGCCCGGTCGCGGCGAGCAGCCGAACGCAGCTCACGGCGATCGCCGCTCGCGGGTGATCGTCGCGGGTCCGCAGATCGTCAGCCGCGGTGGCGAGCAGCAGCAGGTCCAGCACGCTCGCGGGCCCGAGCGCGCGCCGGGCCCGCCGCCGTCGACGCCGCTGCCGCCGCGCGTGGTGTCTCCGCGCGGCGAGGCCCGCCAGCCGGTGGTCGAGCACAAGCGCCCGACCGAGCCGGCGCGCGACGCGCGCAGTCAGTTCGAGCTCGAGCTCGAGCGCGCGCGCGCCCGCACGGCAGAGCGCGAGCCCACGCGGAGCGATGAGCCCGTGCAGCGCACCGTGGCGCCGGAGAATGGCGAGGCCACCGCGCCGCCGCAGCGCGATCCGTCGCGTCCGGCGGTCGGCACCGTGATCTCGCTGCCACCGCGCATCAAGATCACCGAGCGTACCCCGGCGGTCGGCCGTCCGGCCCCGGGGCCCACGCCGGTGAATCCGATCCGGGGTCGGTTTGCCCAGCAGCAGCAGCAACGCGGAGGTCCGCGTGGGCCCGGCGGACGCCCCGGCGGGTTCAACGATATCGGCCGCAAGAAGCTGCCGCTCGGCAAGAAGGGCAAGCAGACCACGATCACCACGCCCGCCGAGCACAAGCGGATCATCCGGATCGAAGACTCGATCACGGTGGCCGACCTCGCGCGGAGCATGGGTGTCAAGGCCCCGGAAGTGCTCAAGAAACTGTGGGGCATGGGGATGACCGGCGTCAACATCAACGCCGCGATCGACCTCGATACCGCGCAGCTCTTGTCGAGCGAGTTTGGCTACGAAGTCCAGAACGTCGCCTTCAAGGAAGAAGACGTCTTCGCGCAGAAGCCGGACGACAACGAGCAGATGATGCCGCGCTCGCCGGTCGTGACCGTCATGGGTCACGTCGACCACGGCAAGACCACGCTGCTCGACTCGATCCGCAAGGCCCGCGTCGCCGCCGGTGAAGCCGGTGGCATCACGCAGCACGTCGCGGCCTACAAGGTCGCCGCGCCGGGTCACGGCGACATCGTGTTCCTCGATACGCCGGGCCACGAAGCGTTCACCGAGATGCGCGCTCGCGGCGCGCAGGCGACCGATATCGTGGTGCTGGTCGTCGCGGCCAACGACGGCGTGATGCCGCAGACCCTCGAGGCGCTTGCACACGCCAAGGACGCGGGGGTGAAGATCATCGTCGCGGTCAACAAGATCGACATGCCGGACGCGGCACCCGACCGCGTGCGCCAGCAGCTCGCCGATCACGGCCTGATCCCGGAAGAGTGGGGTGGCGACACGATCTACGCCAACGTGTCGGCGCTGCGCGGCGAAGGCATCGACAACCTGCTCGCGCAGATCGCGGCCACCGCCGACTTCCTCGAGCTTCGCGCCAACCCCAACAAGCCGGCCGCCGGCTTGGTGATCGAAGCGCGGCTCGACCGCAACCGTGGCCCGATGGCGACCATCCTGATCCAGGAGGGCACGCTGAAGGTCGGCGACATGGTGGTCGCCGGCCGGACGTTCGGCAAGGTGCGCGCGATGCTCGACGATCGCGGCAACTCGCTCGAGGAGGCGGGTCCGTCGACGCCGATCGAAGTGCTCGGCCTCGATGGCGTGCCCGAGGCCGGCGATCAGGTGAACGCGGCCGAGGACGACAAGGTCGCCAAGCAGGTCGTCGAGCACCGCCGCCAGCAGGAGCGCAAGCGCGAGCTGGGCTCCAAGCAGCGGTTCTCCCTCGAGAACATGATGGAGCGCAACTCCGAGGGCGCGTCCAAGGAGCTGAAGGTCGTCCTCAAGGCCGACGTGCAGGGCTCGGCGGAGGCGATCAAGGCCTCGCTGACCAAGCTGTCGACCGAGAAGGTCAAGGTCAACGTGATCGCCGCCGGCGTCGGAGGCATCACGGAGAGCGACGTCAACCTCGCCAAGGCGGGTGGCGCGATCATCGTGGGCTTCCACGTCCGCCCGGCGGGCAAGAGCGCCAAGCACGCCGAGCAAGAAGAAGTCGAGATCCGGCTGTACGACATCATCTACGACGCGCTCGACGACGTGAAGGCAGCGATGGCTGGCCTCCTCGCCCCGATCAAGCGCGAGGTGGCGATGGGCAAGCTGCAGGTTCGCGACACCTTCTCGATCCCCAAGATGGGGACGGTCGCGGGCTGCATGGTCACCGAGGGCAAGATCACCCGCAAAGCGCACCTGCGGATCATCCGCGACGCCGTCCAGGTCTACGAGGGCAAGGTCGGCAGCTTGCGCCGGTTCAAGGACGACGTCAGCGAGGTCCAGAACGGCTACGAGTGCGGCGTGATGATCGCGGGCTGGAACGAGATCAAGCAGAACGACGTGATCGAGGCCTACGAGGTGATCGAAGAGGCCGCGCAGCTCTGACGGTCGTGCGCGTCGCCCGCGTGGCGAGGCGCACGCACCCGTGGCGTGTGCGTCCTTGGCAGCCCGGGAGCGGGCGGGGTAGGGTGAGGCTGTGTACGTTGGCATGGCCCGCCTCAGCCTGATGCTCGCGACGGCGCATTCGCTCAAAGAGAAGCGGATGGTGATCCGCCGGATCAAGGACCGCGTTCGCGAGCGGCTCGGCGTGTTCGTGAGCGAGGTCGGCGCCCCTGAGGTCAAGGATTCGTGGCAGCGCGCCGAGCTCGGCGTGGCGGTCGCGAGCGGCGACCGCGCCAAGGCCCTGGCGCTGATCGACGACGTGATCCGGGTGGCGATGGCCTCCGGCGGCGCGGATATCATCGCCGTGGCGAAGGACGCCATCACGTTCGACGCCCAGGCGGCGCCGTTCGACGGCGGGGCCGAGAATCCTCCTCACGGAGGTCTCGAGCGCACGGGATCTGGTGATAAAGCAGCCGGCGGCGACGATTGGGTCCCCGATGCCTGGCGTGAGGAGCCGTGATGAGTCGACCGTCGATCGCGGGCAGTCTTGCTCGATGGGAGCGCCGATGAACCAGCGCAAGCAGCGGGTCGAACACGGTCTGCGCGACGTGTTGACCGAGATGATCTCGCGCGACGTCAAAGATCCGCGCGTCCGGGCGGCCACGCTCATCACCGTGACCAAGGTCGAGCTCAACGTCGATCTCTCGGTCGCCATGGTCTACGTCTCGATCATCGGCGACGACGCGACCGCCGACGCGGCGCTGGCCGGGCTCGCCAAGTCCGCCGGGTTCTTGAGAGGTCCGGTCGGCCGCAAGCTGAACCTGCAGCACGCGCCCGAGCTCAGGTTCCAGGCCGACCCGTCGATCGACATGAGCGAGAAGCTCGCGGCGATCATCCGCGACGACGAGGCGCGGGCACGGGCGGCCGGGCGCGAGGTGATCCCGTCACCGAGCGCCCCGGTGCCGACCGCGCGTGCGGCCGCGGCCGCCGCGGCCGCACGCGCCGCGTCGGACGACGAGGAGCCCGTGTGAACGGCCGCCGGATCACCGCTCCGGTCGAGACGCCGAGCGTGGCGGTGAACTTGGCGAACGCATGCGACGTGCTGCGCCGCGCCGAGCGGATCTTGCTGACCAGCCACCGGCGCCCCGACGGCGACGGCACCGGCTCGATGGCGGGGCTCGCGTCGCTGCTGCGGGCGCGCGGCAAGACCGCGGTGATCTATTCGGCCGATCCGATCGCGCGGCGCTACAAGTGGCTGCCGCTGATCCATACGACCGTGCACACGATGTCGTTCGACGAGCGGTTCGACTGCACGATCGTCGTCGACTGCGCCGACGCCACGCTGCTCGGCGATACGCTGCCGCCCCCCGAGGTCAGCGGCGTGCTCATCACGCTCGATCACCACGCCAGCGGCCATCCGTTCGGCGATATCGCCGTGTGGGACCCGACGGCGGCGGCGGTGGGCGTGCTGGTGCATCGCATCGCGCTCCACGAGGCCTGGCCGATCACCGTCGAGTCCGCGATCCCGCTCTACGTGTCGCTGATCAGCGATACCGGCGGGTTTCGCCACGCCAACACCAACGCCGAGGTGCTGCGCGTCGCGTCCGAGCTGGTCCGCGCCGGCGTGGTGCCCTCGGCGATCGCGGCGTCGCTCGAGGAGCGGCCGAGCCCGGGCAAGCTGCGGCTGCTCGGCGCGGTGCTGTCGACCCTCGAGCTCCACTGCGCCGGCCGCGCGGGCCTGTTGAGCGTCACGACCGAGATGGTCGATGGCGCCCGCGCGTCGTGGGAGGATATCGAAGGCATGGTCAACTGGGCGCGCAACGTCGACGGCGTCCAGGTCGGCGTGTTGCTCACCACCGCCAAGGGTGGCGGCGTCCGGGTCTCGATGCGGTCGCGCAGCGAGCGGGTCGATGCCGGCCGGATCTGCATGACGCTCGGCGGCGGCGGCCACCCCGGCGCCGGCGGCTGTCACCTGCCGGGCGACCTGGTCGAGACCAAGGAGCGCGTCGTGCGCGCGCTCGATCAGGCGTTCAATCGCTACAGCCGGCCGGTGACCCAGCCACCCGCCGACGAGCCGATCGCTGAGTGAGCCGGGCGGCGTGCACGGGATCCTCGTCATCGACAAGCCCGCGGGGGTGAGCTCGGCGCAGGCGGTGGAGCGCGTCCGCCGCGAGCTCGGGGTCGATCGCGCTGGCCACGGCGGGACGCTCGATCCGATCGCCACCGGCGTCCTGCCGATCTGCGTCGGCGCCGGCACCAAGCTCGCGCAGTTCCTGCTCGCCGACGACAAGGCCTACGAGGCCGACGGCGTGCTCGGGGTCGAGACCGATACGCTCGATCGCACCGGCCGGGTGATCGCCGAGCGCACCGCCCGGGTGTCGCGCGAGGCGATGGTCGCGGCGCTCGGGGCCCACCTCGGCGAGCAAGCCCAGCTGCCGCCGATCTACTCGGCGATCAAGCAGGGCGGGGTGCGGATGTACCACCGGGCCCGCGCCGGCGAGACCATCGAGCGCACGCCGCGCACGATCCGGATCGATCGCCTCGAGCTGATCGCGTTCGATCCGCCGCGGTTCCGGATCGCGGTCGAGTGCGGCAAGGGCACCTATATCCGCAGCCTGGTCGCCGATCTCGGCACCGCGGTCGGCGCCGGCGCCCACCTCGCGGAGCTGCGCCGCACCCGCAGCGGCCGGTTCACGCTGGCCCAGGCGGTGGCCCTCGATCGGCTCGCCGAGGGCCGGCTGATCCCGCCCGAGCAGGCGACCGATCTACCGTCGGTGACCGTCGCCGCCGATCTCGTGCCCCAGGTGTTCAACGGCGTGCAGCTCCCGGTCGAGGCGTTCGGCGCCGAGGGCCTGCCGCGGTTCCAGCTGGTCGACCCCACCGGCACGCTGCTCGCCGTCGCGCACCCGCTGGCCGGCCGTACCGTCTACGATCGGGTGTTTCCCGAGCTCGCGGCGGTGCCGCCGCCGGTGCTGCGCGGCCGGGCGATCCGCCATCCCGAGTGATTTGCATGGCTTGTCCAACGATCGTGCAGTCTGGGCCGCGGCTGGCTTGACGCTCGCCGCCCGTTCCCCCAATCTGCGCTCGACCGCGGTGCTCGCTCATCTGGGGCGCGTCCGTCGGCGACTGGAGTCCCGCCATGCCCGTTTCTACCGTCCGCAAAGCCGAGACCATCTCGAAGTTCCAGCAGCACCAAGGCGATACAGGTTCGCCCGAAGTGCAGGTCGCCCTGCTGTCGGAGCGCATCGCGCACCTGACCGAGCACCTGAAGAATAACCACAAGGATCACCACAGCCGCCGTGGTCTCCTGAAGATGGTCGGCCAGCGCCGCGCGTTGCTCGACTACCTGAAGCGCAAGAGCCTCGATCGCTATCGCAAGCTGATCGAAGTGCTCGGCCTCCGCCGCTAGTCGGCGAGCGCCTCCAGAGGAGGCTGCGCTCACGCGCCGCGGGCGGTGCCACCGCCGCCTGCGCGATCGACGCAAGATCTGCGTTCATCCAGCCAACCCTGGATGGTTACGGGGCTTTTCTTTCACGCGGGAGTGTGCCATACCGCGTGCGAACCAAGAACAAGTCTTTCGCGTCGTCGAACTGAGGAATCGCGCTGGTTTGATCGTTCCGTCGAGTCTCTCGAGCTGCCACCGTCGGAGGCGCGCTCGAGAGGTTGGGCAGAGGGACCAGGCCACGAGGCCGCGGCCAGGCGATGCGAGCACCTTACAGAGGGGTTTGCGTATGCCATATGTTCGCGAGACCGCCGTCGTCGGCGGCAAAGAGATCGTCATCGAGACCGGCAAGTGGGCCAAGCAGGCCAGCGGCTCGGTCGTGATTCGCTGCGGCGAGAGCGTCGTGCTCGTCACCGCCGCCGGCTCGCAGCAGCCGCGCGACATCGACTTCATGCCGCTGACCTGCGAGTACCAGGAGAAGTTCTACTCCTCGGGAAAGATCCCGGGCAGCTTCTTCCGCCGCGAGGGCCGCAGCACCAACGACGAGATCCTGATCTGCCGCCTCATGGATCGGCCGGTCCGCCCGCTGTTTCCCAAGGGCTGGTTCATCGACACGCAGATCATCGCCGGCGTGGTGTCGTTCGACCGCGAGAACCCGACCGACGTGCTCGCGATGACCGGCGCGTCGGCGGCGCTGCACCTGTCGGATCTCGTGTGGGCGGGCCCGATCGCCGGCGTCCGGATCGGCCGGATCGACGGTGAGTTCGTCGCCAACCCGACGTTCGCCGAGCGCGAGAAGTCGGAGATGGACATCATCGTCGCGGCCAGCAAGGACGCGATCATGATGGTCGAGGGCGAGATGAAGGAGCTGCAGGAGAACGTCGTGATCGACGCGCTGCTGTTCGCGCACCAGGCGGTCCAGCCGCTGATCGAGCTCCAGGAGCGGCTGCGCGTGGCCAACGGCAAGGAGAAGCGGCCGTTCACCCCGCCGGTCGTCGACGAGACGCTCACCGCGCGCGTCAAGGAGATCGCGTGGAGCCGCCTGGGCGAGGCGATGACCACCAAGGACAAGAAGCTGCGCCGTGACGCGCTGTCGGGGCTGCACCTCGACCTCCGCGCGCAGCTGACGGCCGAGGGCCAGCCGTGGGCCGGCAAGGCGAAGGACGTCGACGCCGCGTACGGCAAGGTCCAGAAGAAGTGGGCGCGCGGCAACACGCTGGCGACCCGCAAGCGGATCGATGGCCGCGACCTCGACGAAGTCCGCCAGATCACGATCGAGACCGGCGTGCTGCCGCGCGCGCACGGCTCGGCGCTGTTCACCCGCGGCGAGACCCAGGCGCTGGTCGCCGTCACGCTGGGCACCAAGTACGACGAGAAGAAGCTCGACACGCTGCTCGGCGACCAGAAGAAGACGTTCTACATGGACTACAACTTCCCGCCGTTCTCGACGGGAGAGGTCAAGCCGTTGCGCGGCCAGTCGCGGCGCGAGGTCGGCCACGGCTTCCTCGCCGAGCGCAGCGTCGAGGCGATCGTGCCGGTCTACGAGGACTTCCCGTACACCATCCGCGTGGTGTCCGACATCCTCGAGTCCAACGGCAGCTCGTCGATGGCGTCGGTGTGCGGCGGCTCGCTCGCGCTGATGGATGCCGGCGTGCCGACCAAGTCGCCGGTCGCGGGCATCGCGATGGGCCTCATGAAGGAGGGCGCCGACTACGTGGTGCTGTCCGACATCCTCGGCGACGAGGATCACCTCGGCGACATGGACTTCAAGGTCACCGGCACGCGGCGCGGCATCTGCGCGCTGCAGATGGATATCAAGGTCGACGGCCTGACCCGTGAGATCCTCGAGAAGGCGCTCGAGCAGGCCAAGCGCGGCCGGATCCATATCCTCGACAAGATGGACCACGCGATCTCGATGCCGCGCGACGAGGTGTCGATCTACGCGCCGCGCATCGTCACGGTGCAGATCAAGCCCGACAAGGTCCGCGACATCATCGGACCCGGCGGCAAGACGATCCGCGCGATCCAGGAGCAGACCGGCGCCCAGATCGACATCGCCGACAACGGCGTCGTGTCGATCGCGTCGTCGAACGGCAAGGCGATCGAGCAGGCCCAGGCGCTGATCTCGGGGCTCACGATGGAGCCGCAGGTCGGCGAGTTCTACAATGGCATCGTCAAGAAGATCGTCGAGATCGGCGCGTTCGTCGAGATCATGCCAGGCACCGATGGCCTGCTCCACATCTCCGAGGTCGCCAAGGAGCGGATCCGCTCGGTCGAGGACGTGCTCAGCGAGGGCGACGAGGTCGTCGTGAAGTGCATCAAGGTCGATCGCGACGGCAAGATCCGGCTGTCGCGCCGCGAGGCGCTCGACGCGAACCCAGGTCCTGAAGAGATCCACAATTACATCATCTGACGCCGACCTGCGTTGCCTGTGTCACATCGGCGACGAACGCGGGTAGCTGTTCGACCCAGGCGGCGTAGGATGCGGTGCCGATGCGTCCCCGGGTGATGATCAAGAAGCTTCGGCCCGACGCGCTCGTCCCGCGCTACATGACCGCGGGCGCCGCCGGGCTCGACCTGAGCGCCGCGCTCGATGCACCGATCGAGATCGCGGTCGGCAGCCGCGTGGCGATCCCCACGGGCCTCGCGATCAAGCTGCCCGAGGGTCACGAGGGCCAGATCCGGCCGCGATCGGGCCTGGCGCGCGAGCATGGCGTCACCTTGGTCAACGCCCCTGGGACGATCGACGCCGACTACACCGGGCCGCTGATCGTGCTCTTGATCAACCACGGCGATCGGCCGGTCCGGATCGAGCCAGGCCAGCGGATCGCCCAGCTCGTGGTCGCCCCGGTCGTCCAGGCCGAGCTCGCCGAGGTCGACGAGCTGCCGAGCACCGGCCGCGGAGCGGGCGGCTTCGGGTCGACCGGGCGATGACGGCGCGTCCTCGGCAGCCGACCGACGACGCGAGCGCGGCGCGGTACGACCCCGATCCGCTCCCAGCGCGGGGCAGCTCGACGCAGAACGCGTCGCGGAACTCGTCGGGCCGGTTCGATTGGTTCGACGTCGGCCCGACCGAGGTCGACCCGCATCCGGGGTTCGCCGTCGTCGAGCACGCGACCGCGGACGTCGATCCCGCGGGCAACCCGCCGCCGATCCGCGTGATCTCGATGAAGGATCGCGACGACGACAAGCCGCGGGTCGATCAGCCGCGCGTGCCGCTGCACGTCCAGCTGCGCTCGCTCTCCGAGCTGTCCCACACCGCCTCGCAGCGGAGCCTCGGCCACCTCGCGCCGCCGCGCGATCCTCGCCAGGCGCGGGCGCGGCAGGTCCGGCGCTACGCGCTGCGCGCCGGCGTCGCACTCGGCCTCGCCGTGGTGATCGCGTTCGCGATCTGGCTCGCCGCCAGCCGCTGAAGCGAGGGCTCGATCAAAGGGCACCCAAGCTCGACCTCGAGCGAGGACTGCGTCCGCGGTGGGTCAGGCCGCGCGGCGACGGCGGCGGAACGCGGCGATCCAGAGCGGCCAACCCACGAGCGCGCCGAGGCTGCATGCGATGGCCGCGACCCACGCCACGTGGCGGTCGATCTCGCCCTCGTGCTCGAGGTAGAGGTCGTGGTAGCAGCGCGCGTTCAAGTCGGTGTCGCGCTGGATCGCCGGGACCCACGGTGCAACGGTCGGGGACGGCAGGTGCTGGAGCTTGCCGAGGATCGCGCCGCCCTCGACCGGGTTGTCGCCTTCGGTGTACAAGACGGGCAACACGTGCGTGCCGATCACGCAGAACACCACGCGCTGCGTGGCCCCGACGTCTTGCGTCAGCGTCCATCCGAGGTCTGCCACGCGATCGCAGCGCACGACGGTTCGGTGATCGACCGGCGGCGGCGTCGTCAGCGCGGCGTCATCGACTTCGATCGCAGGCGCGCGGCTGTGAACCGCCGCGAGCGCGGCGCACGTGGTGGCGACCACGATCATCAACTGAGCCCAGATGTCGTGGAACCAACAAACACGACCGACATTCTCGCAGCGTAACACCGCCGCCGTGGTCGTCGCGCTTGCAGCCTGCGCCCTAGTTGGGTACAAGTGCCGCGGACGGCCTAAGATGATACCTCGCTACAGTCGACCCGAGCTCGCTGCGCTGTGGGACGACAAGTACCGCTTCGAGCTGTGGCTCGAGATCGAGCTCGCCGCGTGCGCCGCCATGGAGCGCGCGGGGGCAGTGCCGACCGGAGCCGCCGAGCGCGTGCGCGCGGCAGCCGCCGGGAAGCTCGACCCGGCACGGATCCTGGCGATCGAGGCCAAGACCCGGCACGACGTGATCGCGTTCTTGACCCACGTCGAGGAGCTCGCGGGCGAGCCGGCGCGCTGGCTGCACCTGGGGATGACGTCGTCGGACGTGCTCGACACCTGCCTGGCGATCCAGACCGGCCGCGCGCTCGACCAGATCCTCGACGCGGTCGGCAAGCTCGAGGCCGCGCTCGCCAGGCGCGCCCGCGAGCACGCCGCCACCGCGATGATCGGCCGCTCGCACGGCATCCACGCCGAGCCGATCACCGCGGGGCTGACGTTCGCGCGGTGGTACGCCGAGGTCGCGCGCGCGGCCGAGCGGATCGCCCACGCGTCGCACACGATCGCCGTCGGCAAGCTCGCCGGCGCCGTCGGCGTCTACGGCAACCTCGACCCGCAGATCGAGGCCGAGGCGCTCGACCAGCTGGGGCTCACCGCCGAGACGGTCGCCACCCAGATCGTCGCGCGCGACCGCCACGCCGAGGTGCTGTGCGCGCTGGCGCTGCTCGGCACCGCGATCGAGCAGATCGCCCTGGGCGTGCGGCACTGGCAGCGCACCGAGGTCGGCGAAGCCGAGGAGGGCTTCGGCGCCGGCCAGAAGGGCAGCTCGGCGATGCCCCACAAGAAGAACCCGATCCTCAGCGAGAACCTGTGCGGCCTCGCCCGGCTGTTGCGGTCGTACGCCCAGGCCGGCTTCGAGAACGTGGCGCTGTGGCACGAGCGCGATATCTCGCACTCCAGCGTCGAGCGCGTCGTGCTGCCCGACGCGACGATCCTCGCCGACTTCATGACCGCGCGCGCGACCTCGCTGGTCGAGGGGCTCGTCGTGCATCCGAGCCGGATGCGCGCCAACCTCGACCGCACGGGCGGCCTGTACTTCTCCGAAGCCGTGCTGCTCGCGCTGGTCCGGACCGGGCTGGCCCGCCAGGCGGCCTACGAGATGGTCCAGCGCTCGGCGCTCGCGGCGATCCACGAGGCCGCGGCGGACGGCCAGATCGGCGCCCGGCCGGGCCGGTTCCGCGCGCTGCTCGGCGCCGACCCCGAGATCGCGTCGCGGCTCGACACGGCCCAGCTCGACGCGCTGTTCGATCTCGAGCATCACCTGCGGCACGCCCCGGCGATCCTCGAGCGTGCCCTCGGGAGGATCACGCCATGACGCTCGACCCGATCCTGTACGCCCAGCTCGACCACATGCTCGAGGCCACCCCGTTCAAGACGATCGGCGGCCAGGCGCTGCCGCGCTACGACGGCAAGGTCCGCGACTGCTTCATCGATCACTCCCGGAACGAGCGCATCATCATCGTGACCGACCGGCTGAGCGCGTTCGACGCCAGCGTTGGTACGATCCCGTTCAAGGGCCAGGTCCTGAACCAGCTCGCCAAGTTCTGGTTCGACAAGACGGCCGGGATCGCGGCCAACCACATGCTGCGGGTGCCCGATCCCAACGTGATGATCGCGCGCGAGTGCGAGCCGCTGCCGGTCGAGCTGGTCATGCGGGCGTACCTCACCGGCGTGACGTCGACGTCGATCTGGAAGGCCTACGAGGCCGGCGAGCGCACGTTCTGCGGCCACCGCCTGCCCGAGGGCATGCGCAAGAACGAGCCGCTGGCCCAGCCGATCCTCACGCCGTCGACCAAGGCGGCCAAGGGCGGCCACGATATCTCGGTGTCGCGCGACGAGCTGCTCGCGATGGGCCGGATCAGCCCCGCGCTGTTCGACCGCGCCGCGGAGATCGCCGCGAAGCTGTTCGCCGCCGGCCAGGCCCACGCCGCCGCGCGCGGCCTGATCCTCGCCGATACCAAGTACGAGATCGGCATCGACCGCAGCCGCGGCGGCGACGACCTGGTCGTGATCGACGAGATCCACACGCCGGACTCGTCGCGCTACTGGTACGCCGAGGACTACGAGGCCCGGCTCGCCCGCGGCGACGAGCCCCGCAGCCTCGACAAGGAGTACGTCCGGCGCTGGCTCGCCAACGACGCAAAGTGGTCGGGCGAGGGCCCGCCGCCGATCATGCCGCCGGACATCCGGGTCGAGGCCGCGCGGCGCTACATCGCGTCCTACGAGATGGTCACCGGCGAGCGCTTCATCCCCGATCCGCGCGAGCCGATCGCGCGCATCGCGGCGGCGCTGGACGCCCGGTGATGCCTGGGGCGCGAATCGGCGGTGATGCTGCCGAGGGTGCGCCAGTGCTAAGCTCTAGGCCACCTATGGTCGACGCACTCGCGAGGTCGCCTGTGACGCTGGCGGACTACTTCGAGGCCGAGCAGGCGAGCGACGTCAAGCACGAGTGGTTCAACGGCGCGGTCTACGCGATGTCGCGCGGGACTCCCGAGCACGCGCGGCTGACCGTCCGGATCATGCGCGAGATCAGCACGGCGTTGCCGCGCGGCTGCGAGGCGTATGGCAGCGACATGATGCTGTACATCGCAGACGCGCAGCTGTCGACCTACGCAGACGGCAGCGTGGTGTGCGGCCCGCTCGAGACGATCACGGTCAAGCGCAACGGCAAGTCGCTCGGCGAGGGCGTCACCAACCCGATCGTGATCATCGAGGTGCTGTCGGACTCGACCGAGCGCTACGATCGCGAAGAGAAGTTCGCCTACTGCCGCACCCTGCCGTCGCTGCAGGCGTACGTGCTGGTGTCGCAAGACGACCGCATGATCGAGGTGTACCGCCGGCCCGCGTCCACCGTCGCGCCCGCGCCCGCGCTCGCACGCTGGGACCGCGAGGTCGCCGGTGCCGGCGGCAGCGTGACGATCCACGGCCGCGCGATCCAGGTCGACGCGGTGTACGGCGCGCCTGGCTGACGTTTCCATGTTTGACAACACAAGCGTGACGACTCGAACGTTGATCCTCCACAGCGCAGGTGCACCTTGCTGATCCTTCCTGGGCGGAGCGCGCTGAGCGCCGCGAAGCAGCAGCGGGTGCTGGCCAAGGTCCGGGTCGCGTGCCCCGGCGTGAGCGGACTGACCGCGCGCTGGACCCACCTGGTCACGGCCCAGCGGGCGCTGACCGCGGAGGAGACAGCGCAGCTCGAGGCGATGCTGGCGTACGGGCCGAGCAGCGACGAACCGCCGGTGCGCCCGGCCGGCGCGGACCAGACCGTGGCGTTCTTCGTCGCGCCGCGGCTCGGCACGACCTCGCCGTGGTCGTCGAAGGCGACCGACATCGCGCACGTCTGCGGCCTGGGCGCGATCGCGCGGATCGAGCGCTGCACAGCCTACGTGGTGAGCGGCACCGGGCTGTCGGTCGAGGCGCTCGGCGCCGTGCTCGCGGACCGCATGACCGAGAGCGTGATCGCCGCCGAGGCCGAGCTCGCCAAGGTCGTCGCGCACGGCGGCGCGCCCCGGCCGCTCGGGTTCGTCCGGATCGGGCGCGAGGCGGTGGCCGCGCGGGCCACGCTCGCCGAGGCGAGCCAGCGGCTCGGGCTGGCGCTCGCCGAGGACGAGATCGCGTACCTGGTCGCGCGCTACGGCGAACTCGGCCGCGATCCTACCGACGTCGAGCTGATGATGTTCGCGCAGGCCAACAGCGAGCACTGCCGGCACAAGATCTTCAACGCCGAGTTCCACGTCGACGGCGAGCCGCAGGCGCAGTCGCTGTTCCAGTGGATCAAGCAATCGACGCGGCACGCGCCCGAGGGCGTGCTGTCGGCGTACAAGGACAACGCCGCGGTGGTCGAGGGCATGGTGGCCGAGCGGCTGTTCGCCGACGCCGATGGCGTGTACCGCGGCCACCGCGAGCCGTCGCACATCCTCGGCAAGGTCGAGACCCACAATCACCCGACCGCGATCTCGCCGTTCCCGGGCGCCGCGACCGGCTCGGGCGGCGAGATCCGCGATGAGGGCGCGACCGGCCGCGGCGGCAAGCCCAAGGCCGGCCTGGTCGGCTTCGTGGTCTCGGATCTGCGGCTGCCCGGCGCGCTCGAGCCGTGGGAGCCGCCCGCCGAGCGCTGGATCGGCTCGCCGTCGCGGATCGCGAGCGCGCTCGAGATCATGATCGACGGGCCGCTCGGCGGTGCCGCGTTCAACAACGAGTTCGGCCGGCCCGCGATCCTCGGCTACTTCCGGACCTACGAGCGCCAGGAGTCCGCGGGAGGCGGCGGCCGCGTCGCGCGCGGCTATCACAAGCCCGTGATGCTGGCCGGCGGGATCGGCGCGGTGCGGCCGGGCCACGTCGCGAAGGCGCCGGTGCCGGCGGGCGCGGCGCTGATCGTCCTGGGCGGGCCGGCGTTTCTGATCGGCCTGGGCGGCGGCGCGGCGTCGTCGCTGGCGCAGGGCGCCTCGGCCGAGGATCTCGACTTCGCGTCGGTCCAGCGCGACAACGCCGAGATCGAGCGGCGCTGCCAGGAGGTGATCGACCGGTGCTGGGCGATGGGCGACCGAAACCCGATCCTGTCGATCCACGATGTCGGCGCCGGCGGGCTGTCGAACGCGCTGCCCGAGATCGTGCACGACGCCGGGCTCGGCGCCGACCTCGAGCTCGGCGCGATCCCGAGTGGCGAGCCCGATCTGTCGCCGCTCGAGCTGTGGTGCAACGAATCGCAGGAGCGCTACGTGATGGCGATCGCGCCCGATCGGCTCGACGAGCTGGCGGCGCTGTGCGCGCGCGAGCGGGCCCCGTGGGCGCGGGTCGGCACCGCGACGGAGGGCGGCCAGCTCGTGCTTCGCGATACGCGACCGGCGACCGCGGCGCCGGCGCAGCCGCCGATCGATCTGCCGCTCGAGCTCGTGCTCGGCAAGCCGCCGCGCATGGTCCGCCGCGCCGAGACCGTGGCGCCGCGGCGCGCCGCGCTCGATCTCGCCGGCGCCAGCGTCGCCGAGGCGTTGGGCCGCGTGCTCGGGCTGCCGACGGTCGCCGACAAGACCTTCCTCGTGACGATCGGCGATCGCACGGTCGGGGGCCTCATCTCGCGCGACTCGATGGTCGGCCGGTTCCAGGTCCCGGTCGCCGATTGTGCGCTGACCCTGGCCGGGTTCGACACCAAGGCCGGCGAGGTGATGGCGATCGGCGAGCGCCCGCCGATCGCGCTGCTCGACGCCGCCGCCGCGTCGCGCATGGCGATCGGCGAGGCGATCACCAACCTCGCCGCCGCGCCGATCGGCCCTTTGTCGCGCATCAAGCTGTCGTGCAACTGGATGGCGGCGGCCGGCCACCCCGGCGAGGACGCCCGGCTGTACGCGGCGGTGCGCGCGGCGGCCGAGTGCGCGGTCGCGCTCGGGATCGCGATCCCGGTCGGCAAGGACTCGATGTCGATGCGGACCGTGTGGCAGGGCGGCGGCGAGACCCGCGCGGTCGTCGCGCCGGTCACGCTGGTCGTGACCGCGTTCGGCCCGGTCAACGACGTCCGGCTCGCGGTGACGCCCGAGCTGCGCGGCGAGGGCCGCGCCCTGTTGCTCGTCGATCTCGGCGGCGGCCGCAACCGGCTCGGCGGCTCGTGCCTCGCGCAGGTGTTCGGCCAGCTCGGCGACGCGCCGCCCGATCTCGACGAGCCGCACCGGCTCGGCGCGTGGTATGGCGCGGTCCAGGCGCTGGTCGCCGAGCGCACGCTGGCGGCGTATCACGACCGGTCCGATGGCGGCCTGGTGATCGCGGCGCTCGAGATGGCGTTCGCCGCCGGGCTCGGCCTCGAGCTCGACGTCACCGCCGTCGCGGCGGATCCGTTCGCCGCGCTGTTCAGCGAGGAGCTCGGCGCGATCGTCGAGGTCGCCGAGGCCGACGTCGACCACGTGCACGCCCAGCTCACCGCGACCGGCGCCCACGTCCACCGGATCGGCCGCGCGATCCCCGGCGATCGCGTACAGATCCGCCACGCCGGCACGCTGGTCGTCGACGCCCCGCGCAGCGAGCTGCGCGCGCGGTGGTCGCACGTCAGCCACCAGATGGCGACCCGGCGCGACGATCCGACGTGCGCCGCCGAGGCCCACGCGGCGCGCATCGCCCCCGAAGCTCCCGGCCTGACCGCCGCGCTGACGTTCGACCCGGCGGCCCGGTGGTCGAGCCCTGCACCGCGGATCGCCACCGGCGCCCGGCCGCGCGTCGCGATCCTGCGCGAGCAGGGGGTCAACGGCCACGTCGAGATGGCCGCGGCGTTCACCCGCGCCGGGTTCGAGGCGATCGACGTCCACATGACCGACCTGGTCCTGGGACGCGCCGATCTGTCCGACTGCCGCGGCGCCGTCGCGTGCGGCGGGTTCTCGTTCGGCGACGTGTTCGGCGCCGGTCGCGGCTGGGCGGCGACCTTCCGCTACAATCCGCCGGCGCGCGACGCGCTCGCCCGGTTCACCGCGCGCGGCGATACCTTCCTGCTCGGCGTGTGCAACGGCTGCCAGGCGCTCGCGGATCTTGCCGATCAGCTGCCCGGCGCGGCGGGCTGGCCGCGGTTCGTGCGCAACCGCTCCGAGCAGTTCGAGGCCCGGCTCTCGCTGGTCAGGATCGACGCCGGGCCGTCGATCCTGTTCCGCGACATGGTGGGCTCGCGGATCCCGGTCGCCGTCGCGCACGGCGAGGGCCGCGCCGAGCTCGACGCAGCCGCGCTCGCCGCGCTCGAGCGCGCCGGCCTGGTCGCGGCGCGGTTCGTCGACGGCCACGGCAGCGTCGCGACGACCTATCCCGATAACCCCAACGGCTCGCCGGGCGGCATCGCGGCGCTGACCAACGCCGACGGCCGGATCACGATCATGATGCCGCACCCCGAGCGCGTGTTCCGCACCGCGCAGATGTCGTGGCATCCGGCGGGGTGGGGCGAGGATAGCCCGTGGATGCGGATGTTCGACAACGCGCGCGCCTGGGTCGGCTGAACCACGACCGTGTCGCGCGCGGGGGGCGCCGCCGGCTGAAGCCGCGCGGCAAAGCTCACAGCAGCGGGATCGCGATGGCGATCACGAGGGTCGCGGTCATCGCGGCGTGGACGCGGCGGCATTTGAGCCGGGTCCGCTGCTCGCAGGTCACGAGGACCAGCACCGCGGCGGCTCGCCGCATCGCCAGGAGCCCGGGCACCATCGCGCCCAGGGTCATCAGCGCGACCAGCCGCACGTCGAGGTCGCCCTCGAGAAAGGCGCGCGGCCACACCGTGGGCAAGAGGCACACCTCGGCGATCACGATCACCGAGATCGCCCAGCGCTGGCCGGCGAACAGCGAGGTCGCCGCGATCGCCATCACGGCGGCTACCTCGGGGCCGTGCCACGTGCTCTGGCCCAGCGGCAGCACGAGAAACGCGACCACCAGCGCCTCGCAGGCCAGCCAGGCATCCTTGCGGTGCATGCGCAGCCGCGCCATCGCCTGGCGCTGCACGCGGTTCTCTGGCATCGCGTGAGCCGGCACCACCGGATCGTTGGCCGAGCGAAGGGGCATGACCCAGATCATCGGTTGATCGGCGCGGCCATGCAGGGCTGCGTGCGACCACCTGAACGTCATCACGCTCGCCACACGGCGGCGTCGGGTGCGGCCGGGAGGCAGCGGTTCGCGCAGCGCGGGGTGAGGAGCGCGGCGCCGCGCCGGCCGACGGCTTCGTCCGTACAACCTGCGTCGGGGCCGGCTCACGGTGTCACAAGAGCGGCAGCGCCGCCGCGAACACCGCGAGCGCGACCATGCCCAGGCGCACCCCGCGAAACGCGCGCTGGGTTCGCGGCCGTCCACTCACCATCACCAGCGCCGTGGCGGCGCGTGGGATCGCCAGGACGCCGGGAACGATCGCGGCGAGCGTGGTCAGCGCGACCAGCCGGGAGGCGATCCCGCTGTCGACGAAGAACGCGCGCGGCCACACGGTCGGCACGAGCAACAGCTCGGCGAGCACGATCAGGCCGATCGCCCAGCGCTGACCGGCGGCGAGCGCCGTGGCCGAAACTGCGAGCATCGCCGAGAGCTCCGGCGCATGCCAGGGCCCCGGCGCCATCGGCAGCGCGAGCGCCGCCGCGAGGATGCTGGTCGCCGCGAGCCAGGCATCGCTGCGGTGCCAGCCGAGCGGCACCGCGTCACCTGATTCGAGACCCGGCGCCGTCACGGGCGCCAACCCGTACGGAATCGTCGCTCGAAGCCTCGCGACGTTCGGGGCTTCGAACAATGCCCCCACGGCGCCGTTCGAGACCTCGGAGGCGAGGGACCCCGATCGCAGCACGCCAGAGGGACGCTGCGACGGCTCGAACGCATCTGCCATCCCAACGACTGTAAAGAAGCGGTGACAATTGTCCAGGGCAAACTCGAGATCGTTACAATTTGCAGATTGTAACTCTTCTGAATTATTTACCTGCAGAGGAAATTGTCACGATGTGTGACCGCGGCCGCGCGGTCATTTCACGGCGAGCAAGTCGACCTTGCGGATGTCGGGCGGCGACGCGAGCAGTTCGTCCGCCTTGCCCATCAGCGCGGCGGCGATCCGGCCCTCGAGGTGCGCCGTTCGGCCGGCCTCGTCGTTGAACGCGTCGAAGATGCCGAAGCTGCGTGGCCCCGACTGAAACGCGTACCAGACCACGGTGGCGGGTTCCTGCGCGGCGAGCGCCTGCGCGCTCTTGAGGAGTTCTGCGACCGCAGCTTCTTTCCCGGGCTTGGCTTCGAGCAGTGCGACGATTCCGAGCTTCATGGTGGCCTCCTGGCGAGTGGTGTTCAGCCAGACTAAGGCCGCGGGCCCGGCGGCGGAAGCGTCGCAAACGACACGTATGATAGCGTTTACGCCATGCGGATCGCAGTCCTGGTCGTCGACGACGTGTTCGATACCGGCCTGGCCGCGGTGCTCGACACGTTCGAGACCGCCAACGAGCTCGCGGGGCCACATGGCTCGCAGGTCGAGGTCGTGGTGGTCTCGCCGCGGGCGCAGGTCCGCACGCATCACGGTTTCGCCGTGCCGGTCAGCCCACCGCCGCGCCGCGCGCCCGACCTCGTCGTCGTGCCGGCGCTCGCGTGCAAGCAGCCCGACGCGATCGTCGCGGCGCTCGATCGCCCGGATGTCGCGGACGCGATCGACCTGCTGCGGCGGTGGCACGCGGACGGGGGCCGCCTCGCCGCGGCGTGCACCGGCACGTTCGTGCTCGCCCGCGCCGCGGTGCTCGATGGCCGGCGCGCGACGACGAGCTGGTGGCTCGGACCGAGGTTTCGCCGCGAGTTCCCGGCGGTCGATCTCGACGAGTCGTCGATGCTGGTGAGCGATGGCCCGGCGCTGACCGCGGGGGCCGCGCTCGCGCACCTCGATCTCGCGCTCGCCGTGGTCCGCGAGCGCAGTCCGATCCTGGCGAGCACGGTCTCGCATTACCTGCTGATCGACCACCGGCCCACGCAGGCGGTGTTCGCCGCGCCGGAGCACATCGCGCACGACGACGAGCTGGTCAAGCGGTTCGAGGTGTGGGTGCGCAGCCACCTCGCCGAGCCGTTCGCGCTGGCCCGCGTCGCGCGCGCGGTCGGCGCCACCGAGCGGACGCTGCAGCGCCGGATCCGCGCGGTGCTCGGCAAGCCGCCGGTCGCGTTCGTCCAGGACCTGCGGCTCGAGCGCGCCGTGCACCTCTTGCGCGTCACCCAGGGCAGCGTCGACGAGATCGCCGGCGCGGTGGGCTACGGCGATGGCTCGACCTTGCGCACCCTGCTGCGCCGCAGGCTGCACACCGGCGTGCGCCAGCTGCGGGGCGGCCGCGCGCCGGTGGCCTGAGCGCGGGCCGTGCCTGCTACGCTCGTCGCGATGACGAGCCTCGAGGTCCTGGTGATTCCGCAGTGGCAGGGCTACGCCGTGGACGATCGACCGGCGCGGGGCGCGCGTGCGATCGCCGCGGCGCTGGGGCGGCCCGTTCACGAGATCGAGATCCCGGCGTGGTCCGGGGCGCCCGACGGCGGTGGCGACGTCCTCTGGCTCGCACAGATCGCCGGCAACGCGACCGCGGCGCTCGGCTGGCTCGACGCCGGATCCCCGGCGCGCCTGCTCGTGATCGGCGGCGACTGCGGCTCGGACTTCGCGCCGCTCACGTGGCAGGCCGGGCGGCCGGGTGAGCTCGGCGTGCTCTACCTCGACGCCCACGCCGATCTCAACACGCCGGCCTCGTCGCCATCGCGCCGGTTCCACGGCATGGTGCTGCGCGCGGTGCTCGGCGACGCCGCGCCGGCGGTCGCGGCGCAGGTCCGCCGGCCGCTCGCGCCATCTCAGCTCGTGATGGCCGGGACCCGCGATCTCGACCCGCCCGAGCGCCAGTTCCTCGAGGCGTCGGGGATCCGGCCGTGGTCGCCTGCCGCGATCGCCGATGGCCGCGTGCTCGCCGCCGTGCAGGCCCATCCCGCGCGGCGCTGGCACGTCCACCTCGATCTCGACGTGCTCGATCCGCGCGACTTCCCCGAGGTCACGATCCCGACGCCGGGCGGCCCGACCCTCGAGGCGGTGACGGCGCTGCTCGTCGGCCTGGTCGGCGTGCGCGCGCTGGCGAGCCTCACGATCACCGAGCACGTTGGCGGCGAGCCGAGCGCGCGCCGCATCGTGGGCCTCGTTGCCGCGCTCGAGCGCGCCGGCTGGCACTAAGGGGCTGGAACTGAATAACGCGGTCATGTTTCGGTATTCCTCGACGAGCGAGGCTCCGAAACGACCAGTTTAAAGAGATCCAGCCCCTAACTCAATCAATCACTGGGTTGACCAGAATACGTTTGGACGGGCAACGGGCGATCGGTTCGGTGCTTGCGCGGTCGTCTCGCTTGTTCTGGTCGACCCTCCCACAGGGTCGACCAGAATACGTTGGACGGGCAATGGGCGATCGGTTCGGTGCTTGCGCGGTCGTCTCGCTTGTTCTGATCGACCCTCTCAAGACGTGTCGGACACATGTGCGCGCCGGGTTGACGTCGACGTGGGCCTACGGGCCGTGACACTGACGGCAGTCGTGAGGTCGACGTGGCCGTCTCGTGGGTGCCGCAGTCTGCCATCGTGCCTCGTCCCCACGTGGGTGCCGCAGTCTGCCATCGCGCATCGTCCCCACGTGGGCCCTCGGCGTCAGATCAGCGGTCACCGTCTTGATCCGCCTTGCTTGCAGTTCCGCGATCGCTCGTTGCCCCTCTTCGAGTGATGCCCGGTAGTCCACGCTAGCGCTCGACGAGCTTGCGCTGCGCGCCGTCCCACCGCCACACCGGCCCCTTGCCGGACAGCCGCACGCCGCCGCGCCAGTCGTCGATGCCGCACTCGTGGACGCGGTCGATCGCGCCGGCGAGCGCCTCGCGGCCACGCGGCGTGACGCGGACGTCGATCGCGTTCAGCGCCGCGGGGGTCGGCGCGCCCTCGGGGCCGCCGGCCACGAAGCCGCAGCGGCCCAGCACGTGGAGGGTCCAGAACACCAGCGTATCGGTGATCGGGTAGCGCGGGTCGATCGCGTGGGTCGCCTTCATCAGCGCCCCGGTGGTGGCCTCGCCGCGCGCGACCGCGGCCAGGATCTGGCGCTCGGTGCGCGACAGCCCGCTCGTCGGATCAGGGAACTCCTCGAGCTGGCGCTCGAGCGCGCCGGCGAGGAATGGCATCGCCTTGATCCGCTTGGTGAGGAACGGCAGCGCGCGCGGATCCGGCGAGGTGATCGCGATCCACGACGTGATCGCCTCGTCGATGGCATCGCGCGACAGCGTCGTGCGCCGCGGCCACAGCTCGGCGAGCTGGTCGGGCCTGAGCTGGCCGAGGCCGAGGAAGTTCGGGACCTCGGGGTGGCGGTCGATCGAGACGATCGTCAGCTGGGCGGGCAGGCCGCGGCGGGCGAGCCGCGACAGCAGGCGGATCAGCGCGAGCTGGTCGAACAGGTCGTGCTCGAACCACAGGATCAGCTCCTCGGCGCCTGCCGCCTCGTCGAGGCCGCGATCGTAGGCCGCGAGCTGGTCGACGGTGACCGCGCCGCGCAGCTTCCAGAACTCGCTGCGCAGCCTCCAGTGCTCGTCGTCGCCGACCGGCAGCACGGGGCCCTGATCGAGCGCGTCCGCCCACACCCGGATCTCACCCGGCAGGTCGGCGAGCGAAAGCGAATCGGCGGTGCTGTCGCCATTGCAGACGTGGACGATCGACTCCATGCCCACGACGTAGCAGCAGGTACCGCCAGGCCGCAAGGCTTCCCGCGGCTTGACGTCGTCCGGACGACGGAGGCTCAGCGCTTGGCCGTGCCCAGGCCGTACTTCTTCATCTTATCGATCAGCGTGACGCGCGAGACGCCGAGGCGGCGCGCCGCCTCGGACTGATTGCCGCCGGTGCCATCGAGCGCGCGCGCGACCAGGCCGCGCTCGAACGCCTCGACCTGCTCCTTGAGCGACGGACCGTTGCGGGCGTCGGGCGCCGCGCCGTTGGTGTGCTCGTCGCCGGTGTCGTGCGCCTCGAACGCCACCGCGGGCGCGCCCGACGACGGGGTCTCGCTGCTCGCCGACTGGTAGTCGGCCAGGCCGATGATGCCGCCGGCCGACAGCGCCGCGAGCCGGGCGATCGTGTTCTCGAGCTGGCGGATGTTGCCCGGCCAGTCGGCCTTGACCAGCGCGTCGATCAGCGCCGGCTCCAGGGTGACCGTGCCGAGGCCGAACCGGTCGCCGTAGCGGCGGGCGAACTCGGCGGACAGCGCCGGGATGTCCTCCTTGTGGTCGCGCAGCGGCGGGACGACGAGCTCGACGACGGCGAGCCGGTAGTACAGGTCCTCGCGGAACGTACCGCCCTTGGCCTCGGCGGCGAGGTCGCGGTTGGTCGAGGCGACCACGCGAACGTTGACCTTGTCGATCCGCCCCGAACCGACGGGCTGGATCTCGCCCTCCTGGAGGACGCGGAGCAGCTTGGCCTGCACCGCGAGCGGCAGCTCGCCGATCTCGTCGAGGATCAGCGTGCCGCCGTCGGCCTGGGCGAAGAACCCGGGCCGGCCTGTGGTCGCGCCGGTGAACGCGCCGCGGACGTGGCCGAACAGCTCCGCGTCGGCGAGCTCGGCGGGCAGCGCGGCGCAGTTGAACCGGATCAGCGGGTTCTTGTTGCGCGCCGATTGCGCGTGGAGGAGCTCGGCGACGAACTCCTTGCCGGTGCCGGTCTCGCCGCGCACGAGCACGGTGACGTCGCGGCTGGCGACGCGCGTGGTGGCCTCGAGCAGGCGGCGCATCGGCCGGCTGTTGCCGATGATCCGGCGGCCGAGCGTCTGCTCGGCGGACAGCCGGCGGTTGTCGAGCCGCAGCCGGCGGGCCTCGAGCGCGCGCTCGATCACCACGGCGACCTCGTCGATATCGAACGGCTTCTTCAGGTAGTCGTAGGCGCCTTGCTTCATCGCCGCGACGGCGACGCGCTCGCTGCCGTGCGCGGTCAAGAGGATCACTGGCAAGGTCGCGTCGCGCTGCACGATGTGGGTCATCAGCTCGAGGCCATCCATCCCCGGCATCGACAGATCGGTGAGCACGGCGTCGGCTTCGTCGAGCTTGCGCAGCGCATCGTCGCCCGATCGCGCCTGGACGACGCGGTGGCCGCGCTCGCTCAGGAGCTCGCTCAGCGTGAACAGCACACCAGGCTCGTCATCGACGAGCAGGACCGACGTCATGCGCGGGCCTCGATCATCGCCGCGCGCGGCACGGGCTCGGGGCTGGCGTGCGGCTTGACCGGCAGCATGACGGTCGCGGTCGTGCCGTGCCCGAGCGAGCTCGCGTAGGTCAGCGTACCGCCATGTTGATTGATCACGCCCTGTGCCAGCACGACGCCCAGGCCGGTGCCGTTGGGCCGGGTCGTGAAGAACGACGTGCCGATCCGCTCGAGGTCCTCGGGAGCGATCCCGCGGCCCGAGTCGCGCACCTCGATCACCACCGCGTTGCCGCCGTTGCGCAGGCGCAGCGCGACGCTGCCGCCGTTCGGCGTGGCCTCGATCGCGTTGGACACGAGGTTGATGAACGCTTCCTTGAGGCGGCGGCCATCGCCGTGGACCTTGGCGACTCCACCCTCGAGCGTCATGTTGACGCCGGCCTGATCGGCGCGGCCCGCGAGCACGTCGAGCACGTCGCGCGCGATCGCGGTGACGTCGAGCATCTCGGGCCGGAGATCCTCGAGCGGCCGCGAGAACGACAGGTACTCGTTGAGGATGGTCTCCATCCGCGAGATCTCCGACGCGACGACCGCGAGCCGGTCCTGGGTGCGCTCGCTCTCGGGCGTGCGGGCGACCAGCTGACACAGCCCCTTGATCGACGCGAGCGGGTTCTTGAGCTCGTGGGCAACCTTGGCGCCGACCGACTGCAGCCGGCGCAGCTGGGCCTCGGCGTCGGACAGCCGCTCCTCGCGCAGGCACGCCATCGAGTGGCCGGCCTTGCTGGCGGCGCGGGTCATCTTGCCGACCATCATGTGGAGCAGCGACAGGTTCCAGCCAAGCCCCAGGACGAGGGCGAGCGCGTAGTGGCCCTGGGGGAGCGCGGGCCCGACCACCTCCTGCGGCAAGAGGCCCATCGCGACGATCAACAGGCCGCTGGCGAACGCGATCCACCGGGCGACCGCGTGCGGACCGAAGAACAGCAGCGAGATCACCGACGGCAACAGTAGATTTGGCACCATCGGCGAGTGCAGTCCGCCGGTCAGGCCGACCATCAACGTGACCATCGTCTGCGCCGACAGGTTGATCCCGATGAACACGCGATCGAACGACATCGCGTCACGCGCCGTGCGGATCCACAGCTTCTGCGCGACCGAGAAGGTGCAGAACACCGCGGTCGCCGCGGCGACGCGCCAGGGCGGGTAGCCACCGCGCAGGAAGATCGACAGCATCACCATCTGGATGGCGCCGCCGAACAGGTGGATCCAGCGGCCCGCCGTTCGGGAATCCTCGATCAAGAAGCGGTTGCGCTGGCCGCGCCATATGTCTGCCGGTCGTGGTTCGCCCACGCCTGCGCCAGCTGCCAACGACGTGCCAGGATCGACGAAAGCGGCGCCCATGAAGACAACTCTAGCCCGAATGCGCGGTTGCGACGCGCGGATCGAAACGTGACCGCGGCTTGTCACGTTTTGTACCTGGCATGTGTATGCCCAGCCGACATCGAGGGGCTTCCTGAGACATGTTTCCATGCGCTGCTGGCGTGGCACGGGGGGTGCTATCCGACCGCGGCATGACCTTGCGTTCTTCGCTTGCACTCTTGCTCCTGGGGGCTGCGCCCGCAGCCGCGCAGCCCGCACCCAAGCCACCCGCGACGAAAGCGCCTGCTCCCAGGCCAGCGGCCCCGGCTCCCAAGCCGGCGACCCCGGCGAGCGCGGCCGCCGATGACCTCGCGGCGTTCGATCGCGATCTCGACGCGCTGTTCTCGCGCGGCGGCCTCACCGCGGAGCAGGCCGCGTCGCGGGCCGGGGCGCAATCACCGACGGTGCGCCACCGGATCGCCGAGGTCGAGGCGGCGATCGCGCAGGCCGACGCCACGGCGCTCGCGCAGGTGCCGCAGCTCACCGGAAAGCTGAGCTACAACCGGCTGTCGCACATCGACGGCACGCTCGCGATCCCCGGGGTCGGAAGCTTCGTGATCAGCTCGGTCGACAACCAGTACCTCGCCGAGGCCCAGCTCGTGGTGCCGCTGTCGGATTATGTCTGGCGGTTCCCCAAGCTCATCAAGACCGCCAAGCTCGGCGCCGAATCGGCGCGGCTGAACGAGAAGGCGAGCGACGTCGGAGCGGGCCAGGACGCCCGGCTCGCCTACTACGAGTGGCTGCGGGCCAACCTGCAGGTCCTGATCTCGAAGCGCCAGCTGGTTCAGGTCCAGAAGACGCTCGAGCAGGTCCGCGCGCTCGCCGAGGTCCAGCGGCTGTCGCGCGCCGACCTCCTGCGCGTCGAATCGCAGGAGGCCGAGGCCGAGCAGGTGCTCGACCAGCTGTCGACGCTGGCGCAGCTCCGCGAGGAGCAGCTCCGGCTGCTGATCGGCGCGCCGACCAACGAGCCGCTCGCGATCGGCGAGGACATCCGCGGCGAGGTCGCCGGCAACGGCACCGGCGCGCTCGATGACCTGGTCGCCAAGGCCAAGCAGCAGCGCCTCGAGTTCAAGGCGATCGAGACCGGCATCGAGGCCAAGGAGAGCCAGCTGGCCTCGGAGAAGGCCAACCTGTGGCCGCGGCTGTCCGGGGTGGGCCTGGTCGACTACGCCGATCCCAACCAGCGCGTGTTCCCGCAGGAGGATAAGTTCAAGTTGACCTGGGCGATCGGCGCTCAGCTGACCTGGACGCTCAATGATGCGCTGGTCGAGCGGACGACCGAGCGCCGGATCGCCGCCGAGGCCAACGAGCTGCGGGCCGACCACGAGAACCTCGAGCGCGGCACCCGGATCGAGGTGCTGTCCGCGCAGCAGGCCGTGTCGATCGCTCAGCACGCACTGACGACGTCGCAGAAGGGCCTGACGGCCGCCGAGGAGGCGTATCGCGTTCGCAAGGAGCTGCTCAACGCCGACCGCGCGACCGCGGTCGAGCTCGTCGATGCGGAGACCGAGCTGACGCGGTCGCGGATCGCGGCGCTCAACGCGCGCGTCGACCTCCGGCTCGCGCGCGTGCAGCTCGATCATGCCCTCGGGAACGACACGAAGTAACCGACACCTGTCGGGAATGTGTACACGGAATGCCGCCTAAACAGTTGACCCGTCCACCTGGCCTCTCTGGCAGGGGGCGTGCATTCAGTGCTTGCCATGCGTGCCGTCGTCGCGTTCGGACTTTTTGCTGCGGTCACCTCGATCGCGTCGGTCTCCTGCAACAAAAAGGAGGACACCGAAGCTGTCAAGGCGCCGTCAGCGCCACCCGTCAAAGTCGCGCTGGTCGCAGCTCAGGAGGCGCCCGCGCCCGATGTGCTGACGCTCACCGGCACGATCACCGCTGACCAGCGATCGGAGGTGACCGCCGATACCCAAGGCAAGGTCATCGCCGTCCTCGTCGAGCGCGGCAAGCGCGTCAAGGCGGGCGACCCGGTCGTCCGGCTCGACGTCCGCGGCGCGGCGCTGTCGGGCCGCGAGGCCCAGGCCAACCTCGAGGCGGCGCGCGCTCAGAAGCAGCTCGCCGACGAGGAGTGCAAGCGCACCAAGACCCTGCTCGACAAGGGCGCGATCACGCGCAGCGAGTACGACCGCCAGGAGACGCAGTGCACCTCCACGCAGCAGCAGGTGAGCGCGGCGCAGGCCCGCGCCGAGCTCATGGCCAAGTCGATCAGCGACGGCCTGGTCCGCGCGCCGTTCGACGGCCAGGTCACCGAGAAGTCGGTGGCGCCGGGCGAGTGGGTCGTCCCCGGCAAGACGCTGTTCACGCTCGTCGATGACGACCCGCTGCGCATCGAGCTGTCGGTGCCCGAGGCCGCGGTGCGGTCGATCCAGAGCGGCCAGAAGGTCCAGCTCACCGCGGTGGCCCAGCCTGGCAAGTCCTATGGCGCCAAGGTGTCGCGCATCGGCGGCGAGATCGGCAAGAGCCGCTCG
>Ga0302322_100000577_pt1 | contig 28213 bp, 18 predicted proteins | sample Fen_T0_2_FD_203757 | JGI IMG/M metagenome (GOLD analysis project Ga0302322, IMG submission 203757) | Peat permafrost microbial communities from Stordalen Mire near Abisko, Sweden - Fen_T0_2 | ecosystem: Environmental > Terrestrial > Soil > Wetlands > Permafrost | place: Sweden: Abisko...
TCGATGACGAACACCCCGTCCTCCCCGGGGGCGATCCCGCACCGCGCGGCGAGCTCGTCGATCTCGCGGCCGAGCCGCGGCGACGCCCGGGCTGATAGCTCGACGTCGTCGTCGGGCCGGAACGACCACACGCCGGCGTCGGACACCACGAACAGGATCGCGCCGAGGCCGCGCAGCTGCGCGCGGATCGAGCCTATGGCTGGATCGCGCGGCGTGAAGCCGCGCGCGAACGCGAGCACCCACGGGCGACCGCGCGCTTCGGAGGAAGACAGCGGCGGTCCGGCGTCGCCGTGCAGGACGAAGCTGGGACCAGACGTGCCTACTGCGATCGGTGTCCTGAGGCTGCTCATGGCGACCCTTTGGGGTTTTGCGGAAGCGCAAGCGACGTGCGATGTCGAGCCTACGCCCGGCGATCCGGAGCGTCGGCGCGACGCGAGGGCTTCACAAAACGCAACCGAGCGCGCTGCAGTAGGTCGCGGACGCACCCGAGCGCAGGTTGCCGCGAACGGCCCGCGTGGTGCTACCGCGAGCGGGGGCGCGAGCTGACCCGGGGCTCGGCGTCGAGCTTGGCGAGCCGCTCATCGGCTTCCCGGAACCGCTCCGCGAGCGTGCGCACGAACAGGCCGAGCCCGCCGTGCACGCCGACCGCCTCCTCGAGCACCTCGGGCGAGACGATCTGCAGGACCAGGGTCTCGAGCGCCTGGACGCTCGCGGTGCGCGGCCGGCGCGACAAGATCGCGGTCTCGCCGAACACCTCGCCCGGCCCCAGCTCGCGCAGATCGACGTCCTCGCCATTGACGGTCTTGAACACCCGGCAGCTGCCCGACACGATGATGTACGCGGCGTCGCCCGGCTCGCCCTCGATCATGACCATGTCGCCCGCGCCGTAGATGCAGCGCGGCAGATCGATGCCGCCGCGCAGCTGGCCGAGCAGATCGTCCTTGAGCGCCGTGGCCGACGGGTAGCGGTCCGCCGGATCGGCGGACATCGCCTTCATCGCGATCCGCGACAGCGAACGCGGCAGGCGCGCCGCCGCCGCGAACCGCTCGGCCGGGCGGATCTCGCAGCCCTGCGCGAACTGGATCGTCGCCTCGGCGTCATCGGCGAGGCCGGAGTACGGGCCCTGGCCCGTGAGCACGTGATACAGCGTCGCGCCGATGGCGAACACGTCCGAGCGCTCGTCGGTCTCGTCGTGCAGCCCGTAGGCTTGCTCGGGCGACATGTACTCGGGCGTGCCGATCGCCTCGCCCTGCTGATCGAGCGACTGGCGCTTGCCATCCCCGCCGATCGAGACGTCGGTCCGGCCGTCGAGCAGCAGCGCCATGCCCCAGTCGACGAGGTAGACTTGGCCGAAGCTGCCGACCATGATGTTGCCCGGCTTGATGTCGCGGTGGATCACGCCGCGGCTGTGCGCGAACGCCACCGCGTCGCAGACCTTGACCAGCGCCTCGAGGAACGGCACGACGATCTCGAAGGTGCGCGGCTGGTTGTCGATCGCTTCCAGCATCGTCGCCATGGTCTGGCCCTCGATGAGCTTCATCGTGAAGTACAGATCGCCGCGATCGGTGATGCTGAGCTCGTGGATCGGCACGACGTTGGGGTGATCGAGCTGCGCGGCGATCTGCGCCTCCTCGATGAAGCGCTGGCGATCGGCGGCGAACGGCTTGAGCCCCGCCGCCAGGAGCTTCATCGCGCTGTGGCGCAGCAGCGTCCGGTCGAAGATCATGTGGACCACGCTGCGGCCCCCGTGGCCGACCTGGCCCTCGTCGTGGAACCGGCCGTTGGGCAGCGAGACCGGCGTGACCGCCGAGACCCGGGCGCGCCACGTCGACGTGGCCACGGTCGGCGCCTCGTCCTTGTATCGATTGGCCATGATGCGAGTGTGCGATGCACGCTCGGCGCTGTCTAGCTCGTCGCCGGTGCCGCCGTGATCGGCGACCAGATCGCTCGTCGCGCCCGGCCGCGATGGAGCCGCGCCCTGGCGTGCGCGCGCGCGTCGCCCGAGGCCGCGGCGATCGCCAGGGACCGCCGCGCCGTGACGGCGATCGCCGCGAGCTGCGCGACCGCGCGCCGGCCACCCAGCTCGCCTGCCGCGTGGCGGGATCGCCGCACGGCTCCGAACGTGACAGCATCGTCGCGGCCGTTTGAAGTCGGCGCGCTATCTACTTTTATCTATTAAAGTTTTTGTCAAATGCACCCGGAGGCGCCCCCCGGCGCGCCCGCGGCCCGCCCCGCGATCGCCGGCTAGGTCGGGCCGAGGTGGCGGGGGCCAACCCACACCGCCCCCGCGGCGATCAGCCGCTTGACCTGATCGGGGTCGGCGCCGAACTGCTCGAGGAAGTGCGTCGAGTTCAGGTCCTTCGTGTCGTGGACCCAGACGCCGCGGATCCCGAGCTCGTGCCGCGCCTGCCGGTCGGACGCCAGGGCGTCGGCGACCAGGTAGTCGTGGGAGATCGCCGCCGGCGGCAGGGCGTCGATCGTGATCCGCACCTTCTTCGCGACGAGCGCAGCGATGATGCGCTCGAGGTCACCTTCCGCCATCGACAGGTCGTCATCCATGGTCCGCAGTCTACGCCCCGAGCGGGAGGCCGATCAGCTGCGTTCGCACCCCCAGCCTCGCGGCGCGGTGCGTCGGGAGTCATCGTCACGGTGCGACGCGGTCGGCCACGCGCGAAGCGTACGATCGCGCCGCGGCTGACACATGAGTCTACTAAATTTATGCGTCCACTCTGCAATTGAATTTGTAATTCAGGGCGCCAAAAACTGCCACCATGGGAGCGTTCTCCGACGAGAACAGGCGCTCAGACGTATCCCTACGCCGTAACCTTGGCAAAACGAATGACTCTCAAGCACAAGACATCAACGTGCGAAGTGGCTACATGGGCGCCATGGCACGTAACAATCTCACCACGGCGATTCTCCTGGGGCTGGTGGCCACGGGTACGAGCTGCGTAGTCGACGATGCCCGCACCGCGAATGACCCGGGCAGCGCTACCGGCGACACGGCAGTGACCACAGCTGCGCTGACGGGCGATCCGGTCTATCCGACCGCGCATCCGCGGATTTATCTGACCCCCAACCGGACGCGTCTCAAGGCCGCGCTCGACGCCGGCACGCCGACGGCGGCCCGGTTCCGCAACACGGTGGACGCCTGGGCCGGCGGCTCCGATGTCTATAACTTCCAGGCATGGAACGCCGCGCTGCTCGGCCAGCTCACGGGCACGACGAGCTACTGCACCAAGGCGGTCGCCAACGTGGAGACCCAGGTCGCGGCGGCCGAGGCCAAGATCGCCGCCGGCGCGGTGCCCGACGTCGCGGCCGATAGCTATCTCAACATCGGCGACATGATCGGCAACGTCGCGCTGGTCTACGACTGGTGCTATCCGCAGGTCACCGCGGCGCAGCGCACGCGCTGGATCGCGTATGCCAATCAGGCCGTCTCGAACGTCTGGCACTACGCGACGGCCAGGTGGGGTACGACCACCGTGCCGTGGAGCGGCTGGTCGATCGATAACCCGTCGAACAACTACTACTACTCGTTCCTGCGCGCGACCATGCTGCTGGGCCTGGCGACCAAGGGGGAGAACTCCCAGGCCGATACCTGGATCAGCGAGTTCCGCGACGCCAAGATCGTCGGCCAGCTCGACCCGCAGTTCACCGCGAACCTGGTCGGCGGCGGGTCGCGCGAGGGCACCGGCTACGGCGTGGCGATGCGCAAGCTGTTCGAGCTCTACGATCTCTGGAAGTCGACCACAGGCGAGGTGCTCGCGACCAAGACCGCGCACACCCGCGCCTCGATGCTGGCGATGATCCACCAGACGCTGCCGACCCTCGACCGCGTCGCGCCGACCGGCGACCACTCGCGAGACTCCACCGCGGCGTTCTTCGACTACCACCGCGACTACTTCCAGCAGCTCATGGCGAGCTTCCCGAGCGACGCGCTGGCGGCCCGCGCGAAGTACCTGATCGCCAACTCGAGCATCAAGACGATGGGCAATGGCTTCATGGCCGTGCAGGACTTCATCAACGACACCCCGAGCATCCCGACCACGCCGCTCACCGGCCTCAACACCGTCTATCAAGCCAAGGGCATCGGCGAGATCTACGCGCGCTCGGGCTGGGACACCGCGGCGACCTGGATCAACCTGATCGCCGGCCCGTACACCGAGTCGCACGCGCACCAGGACCAGGGCGCGCTGATGATCTTCAAGGGCGCCTGGCTGGCCTACGACGCGAACATCAACTCGCACTCGGGGCTCGCGCAGGCGACCACGGCCCACAGCCTGGTCCGGATCGATAGCGGCGGCGCGCCGATCCCCCAGGTCGCGTCGACCACCTCGACGGTCCTGGCGCTCAAGAAGGCCGCGAGCTTCACCTACATGGCCGCCGACGTCACGCCGGCCTATGCCAGCAACGCCGCCATCCAGAAGGTCCAGCGCGAGCTGGTCTACGTGCAGCCCAACGTCGCGATCGTGTTCGACCGCGTCCAGACCACGACCGCGACCACGCAGACCTGGCAGCTCGCCGTGCCGACCCAGCCGGTGCTCAGCGGCAACACCGCCACGATCACCAACGCGGGCCACAGCCTCAAGCTGACCCGGATCGCGCCGAGCGCGGCGACCCTGTCGACGTACAACTTCACCGCGGACGCCGACTTCAACGGCGGGTTTCGGGTCGACGAGCGCGTCGCCGGCGGAGACCAGCGCTACCTCCACGTGCTCTCGGTCGATGGCGCGGTGTCGTCCACGCTGGCGGCGGGCACCACGGCGCAGCCGGGCGTGACCGTGAACCTCGCGAGCGGCGCGCAGATCACCGTGACGTTCAACCGTGACACGGTCGGCGGCTCGCTCACGATCGCCGGCGTCACCACGCCGCTCGCGGCGGGCGTCGACACCCTGGCCGAGTAGCCCCGGGCCGCCGGCGATGGCTTCGCCGTGGCGACCCCGGTGCACGAAGGCCTCGAGGATCGCGATGCCCGGGTCGCGCGTCGCGTGGCGCGATGGACGCCGACCGAGCTGCGGATCGGCACGGCGGCGTAGCGCCGATCCGGGCCGCGTGCGTTCACCACGCGCTGGCAGTGGCGCGTCAGCGTCGGGCTGCTACATAACCAGCAAACGTGCGCCGCCGGCTCGTCCTTGCATTATCCATCCTCGGGTCGGCTCACTTCTACGTGTGGTGGCGGTTCGTCCACGCGACCGCGCTGCCGCCCGCGTGGCACCTGCTGGCGACGCTCGCGGTGATCGCGCTCACGCCGAGCCTGCCGCTCGCGACGTTCGCGCTCCGCCGGCTGTCCCGCGCCCGCGCCCAGCCGTATGTGTGGCTCGCCTACACCGGGTTTGGGTTCGCGGTCTACCTGCTGCTCGCCGCCGGCGTCACCCACCTCGCGTGCGCGATCGCCGGCGCCGATCCGCGCCCCGCCGCGGTCGCCGGCGTCGCGGCCGCGGTCGCCACCGGGATCTACGGGCTGGTCAACGTGTGGCGCGGACCGGTCGTGAAGCGCACGACGATCCAGCTGGAAAGGCTCCCTCCTGCCGCCGCGGGCTATCGGATCGTCCAGCTCACCGACGTCCACATCGGGCCGCTGCTCGGCGAGCGGTTCGCGCGCGCGGTGGCCGCCAAGGTCAACGCGCTCGCGCCCGACCTGATCGTCATCACGGGCGATCTGGTCGACGGCCGGCTCGAGGAGCTGCGCCCGCACATCGAGCCGCTGCGCCAGCTCCGCGCCAGGGACGGGGTCTACGCGGTGACCGGCAACCACGAATACTACTGGAACCCGAGCGTGTGGCTCGAGCACCTGCGCTCGCTCGGGATCCAGCTGTTGCGCAACGACCACGTCGCGATCCGTGGCGCGTTCGAGCTCGCGGGAGTCGACGATTCGAGCGCCGGCGAGGACGTCCCGCGCGCCATCGCCGGCTGCGATCGGCGCCTGCCGATCGTGCTGCTCGCGCACCACCCGCGGACGGTCGCGCGCGCGATCGCCGCTGGCGTCGACCTCCAGCTCTCGGGCCACACCCACGGCGGCCAGCTGCTGCCGCTCGGCTGGCTGGCGCGGCTGTTCGAGCCCCACGTCGCGGGGCTCGCGACGTTCGGCGCGACCCGGCTCTACGTCAGCGAGGGCACCGGGTTCTGGGGGCCGCCGATGCGGGTCGGGACGCGCTGCGAGATCGCGGAGATCACGCTGGTCACCGCGCCGCACACGTGAGCGTCGGTTCCGCCCAGTCGGTGTGATCGCTGTTGGTATCGGCCCCCGGATCGGTGACCAGGCGCAGCCACTGGGCAGAGGTGAGGTTCGCCGTCAGCGTGAGCGCCGGATCGTTGACCGTGCGGGTGCCGCTGTCGGCGACCAGGCGATCGTCGGCGTAGATCCGGAACGCCGCCGCGCCGTTGGTGGTCTTCTCGTCGTCGATCCCGACGTCGGTCGTCAGCGTCGAGCACCGCCCGCCGAGGAAGTAGACGATCTCGCTGGGGGCGTGCGCGCCGAGGCCGTGGGCATAGACCCGGCCGCCGATCGTGATCGGGCCGCCATCGCCGGCGGCCTGCTCGCCGTTGCTCGTGTCCTTCTCGACCGGTCCCCAGCCATTCTTGACGCTCACCCAGGCCAGCGAGCTCAGCGCCACGCTGCCGGGCGGCGGCGGTGACAGGACCTGCACCGTCACCACCGAGGTGGTGGTCGCCGGGGTCGCGCGCCGGCCGTACGTGTACGTCGCGACCACCGTGACGTCGTAGCTGCCGGGCAGCGTGGTGGGCGCGAGCCCCACGGTCCAGCGCGCGGCCAGGGCGCCGCCGCGGGTCAGGACCGGCACCGACGTCGCGCCTTGCGCGGCCAGCGTGAAGCCGGGCGGCGCTTGCACCGAGAGCGCGAGCGACCGGAGCGGACCGGTTCCCTGGTTGGCGAACGCCGCGGCCAGCGAGCCATCCTGGCCGACCACCAGCGTGGGACCGCTCGCGCTCGACGCCGCGCTGGTCACGTCGACCGCCAGCGTCGTCGAGGGCGGCGCGTTGCCCCCACCGGGCACCGCCGCCACGCGGTAGATCGCGGTGGCGTGCGGCGGCACGGTGGCGCTGATCATCGTCGCCGCCTGGCTGACCGCCGACGTCCACAGGTCGGTCATCCGGTACGCCCCGGCCAGCGGCAGCCCGGTCTGCACCGCGCGCACCCCGAACGTCGCGGCGGACGCGCTGCCGTTGTACAGCGCCACGGCGCGCTCGCCATCGACCAGCGGCCGGCTCAGCACCATCTTGCCGCCGAGGTTGTAGAGCACCTGGGCCTGGACGCCGAGGCGATCCTGATCGACCGCGATCAGCGCGCGATTGCCGAGGATCCGCAGGGTCTCCGGCGACGCCTTGCGCAGGTCGGTCCCGATGAGCAGCGGCGACGCCATCATCGCCCACATGGCCATATGGGTCTCGTACTCGCGGGTGGTCATGCCGCCATTGCCGACCTCGAGCATATCCGGATCGTTCCACGCGCCGGGCCGGGCCGCCGAGAACAGCGGCGCGTTCTGCGCGATGATCGAGCTGAGGCTCGTCCAGTTATCCTGGATGTCGTCGGTGGTGCGCCACAGATTGCCGACGTCGGCGGCCCACTCCCACGGCTGCACGCGGCCCCATTCGCACAGCGAATACACGATCGGCCGGCCGGTGGCGCGCAGCGCATCGCCCATCGCCGTGTAGCGGCGCACATAGTCGGCCCGGCTCTCGTCGCTTTGATTATTGCAGTTGTCGTACTTCAGATAGTCCACGCCCCAGCTGGCGAACGTCTGGGCGTCGATGGCCTCGTGGCCCAGGCTGCCGGGGTAGCCCGCGCAGGTCTGCGTGCCGGCGTCGCTGTAGATCCCGAGCTTCAGCCCCAGGCCATGCACGTAGTCCGCCGTGCCGGCGATGCCCGACGGAAACTTCTGCGGATCGGGCACCATCCGGCCATCGGCGCCGCGTTCGCGCAGCGCCCAGCAGTCGTCGATATTGACGAACTGATAGCCGGCGTCCTTGAGCCCCGAGCTGATGAAGAAGTCCGCGGTCTCCTTGATCAGCTGCTCGCTGACGTTGCATCCGAACGCGTTCCAGTCATTGAACCCCATCGGCGGCGTGCGCGCCAGGCCGGATTCGACCCCCACCGGCGGGATCGCGAGCTCCTTGTCCTCGGCGAGGCTGCCGACCTCTGGCTCGGGCGCAGGGGACGCAGCGGTGGAGCGCTCGGCCGCGGTCGCGCTGGCGAGCTCGGCGTCGCCGGGGGTCCCGCACGCGGCGGCGAGCACGGCGACCACCATCCTCGCTGACCACCACTTCCAGTGAGAACGTGACGTTGCCATGGCTGACTCTCTGTTCATGGGTGAACCGGACACTGACATCGCGTGCGAGCATCCACCTCGCGACGAACCAAACTCAACCACCGCCGGCAGCTGAATCTGCGACTGACGATTTGGCAATGCAGACTGGGCCTTTCTGCCTCCGTGATGCCACGACGCGTCACGCGCGTGGGCGCGCGTTGCTGGCTTGGCTGCGCCGCCGATTGCAACGCGCCGCGGCCACGTTCTAGGTTTGCGGCCCCCCATGCTGTACCGAAACGAGGAGTTCATGCATCGTCGTACACGGATCTCCAGGCGCGGTGGTGCGATGATGGCGGTGGCCGCTGGCCTGGTCTACACCCTGACCGCCACGGCCGATCCAGGCGCCGTCCGCCTCGCGCAACCGTCGTGGGCGAAGTACGTCTCGGCGCCGGCCAGCCGCGACGTGCTCCCGGTCCGCGTGCTCGCGGCCACCGCCGGTGTGACCAACCCCGACGGCGTGCTCGGACGCGGCGTGACCACCCTGACGCGCACGCCACCACCCACACCACCGGCGTGGCCGGCGGGCACCACGGCGACCGCGTCGTCGTTCCATGCGCCCAATACCGACAACGGCGTGCCGCGCAGCTACGCGCCGGCCAACGCGATCGACGGCGACCCGACCACGTTCTGGAACGACGACACGATCGCCGCCTACCCCGACGTGTTGACCATCGTCGCGCCGGCCGCCATCTCCCTGCCCGGCGTCACGATCCTGTCGCACCGCGACGGCGTCACGCAGGACTACACGGTGGACACCTGGGACGGCGCCGCCTGGCAGCCTCAGGCCACCGTGACCGGCACGACCGATCTGTTGCATGCAGTGGCGTTCGCGGCGCCAGTCGTGACCACCGCGGTGCGGATCACGGTGACCCGCGACCAGTCCACCGGCAAGGGCGAGTTCACCCGCGTCGCCGAGGTCTACCCCGGCGTCGTCGCGGCCGACGTGCCGCCGAGCGTCACCGTCGATTTTGGCAAGGTCGTGGTCGGCTATCCGCGGGTGAGCTTCGCCGGCGCCTCGGCCAACAAGCCCGGTGTGCGACTGGCGTTCTCCGAGACCGTCCAGTACCTGAGCGACGTCTCCGACTTCACCCGCTCGAACAACGGCGCCACGATCACACCGGGCACCGATCAGATCGCCGTGCCGGCGGCGCCGCTGGTGTGGACCGACACGCGCGGCTGCGCCGACGGCACCAAGGTGTGCGCCGACGGCCTCCACGGGTTCCGCTACCTGAAGATCACGCTGGACGCGCTGGCGCAGGACGCCCCCGACACCCAGGCCTACGGCACGGTGATGATCTCGGGCGTGGGGCTGGCGTTCACGGCGTACCTGGGAACGCCGGATAGCTACCGCGGCTGGTTCGAATCGTCCGACGACCAGCTCAACCAGTTCTGGTACAACGCGTCCTACACCGACGAGCTCATGGTCGATACGTTCCGGTCCGACGACGTCGACCCGCGCAACGCCGACACCCCCACGCTCGATGGCAAGCTCGTGCTGCACGATGGCGCCAAGCGCGATCGCGATCCCTACGTCGGCGATGTCGCCGTGTCCGGCCGCACCGCCTACTTGACCCACGGCGATGGCGTCGCCGCCCGCAACGTGCTCGCCGATCTCGCCGATCACCAGCGCGCGGATGGCTGGATCCCCCCGGCGTCGATCAACAACTACACCCTGCCGCTGTTCGACTATCCGCTCTGGTGGGTCACGAGCAGCTGGGATTATGTCCTCTACACCGGCGATACCGGCTATGCGACCACCTATTATCCCAAGCTGCTGCGGGTGCTCGACACCTGGTACCCGTCGGTCACCGATAGCCACGGGCTCCTGGCCAAAGGCCTCAATGGCACCAGCGGCTACGGCGACTATGCATTTCTGGGCCGCACCGGCGAGGTGACCTACTACAACGCGCTCTACGTCCAGGCGCTGCACGACGCGGCGCAGCTCGCAGGCGCGCTGGGCCACGCCGACGACGCCGCGCGCTGGAGCCAGCGAGCCGGCGTGGTCGCCGCGGCGATCAATACCTATCTGTGGGATGCCACCGGCGGCGCGTACCTCGACTCGGCGGTGGGCGCGGTTCGCCACGGCCAGGACGGCAATGGCCTGGCGATCGTCGCGGGCGTCGCCGACCCTTCGCGCGCCACGTCGGCGCTGAACTACCTCGCGCAGCACACGGCGCAGCCCTACGGCAATGCCTTCATGGACAACGACACGCTGGTCGGCGACGGCTCGCAGCGCGTCTACGCCTTCACCTCGTACCCCGAGATCCGCGCGCGGTTCCTCGCCGGCCAGGCGGACTCCGCGATCGACGAGATCCGCCGGTTGTACGGCTGGATGGCGGCGCACGATCCGGGGATCACGTCGTGGGAAGGCATCGGCCCCGGCGGCTCGATGTACGAGCAGGGCTTCACGTCGGCCGCGCACGGCTGGTCGACCGGCGTCGTGCCGGCCCTGACCAACGACCTGCTCGGCGCGCTGCCGAGCTCGCCAGGCTTCGCGACGTGGTCGATCACCCCGCATCCTGGCTCGATCGCCTGGGCGCGCGGCGAGCTGCCGACGCCGCACGGCGGGCTGATCGTCGAGTGGCACCAGGCGACGGCGACCGCGCCATTCACGCTCACCGTGACCGTCCCGCCGGGCACCTCGGGCACCGTCTCGCTGCCCGTCACCGGTCCGGCGGCGGCGCAGGCGCGGGTGGCGCTCGATGGCCGCGCATGCGAGCACGTGGCCGCGATCAAGGCCGGCTACCTCGTCGTCCCGCGCGTCGGCCCAGGCCGGCATACCGTGGTGGTGCGCCGGTGACGCCCGGCTGAAACGTCCCCCGGCCGGCGCGCCCGGCGTATGCTGGCGGCCGCCATGACGCCCGATCCCCGGAGGCTCCCGTGACGCAACCCAAGGCCCGGCGCGCGCTCCGCTCGCAGCTGTGGTTCGACGATCCGGGCAACCCCGCGATGACCGCGCTCTACCTCGAGCGCTATCTCAATTACGGCCTGACCCGGCACGAGCTGCAATCGGGAAAGCCGGTCATCGGCATCGCCCAGTCGGGCAGCGACCTGTCGCCGTGCAATCGCCATCACCTCGAGCTGGCGCAGCGCGTCCGCGACGGCATCCGCGAGGCCGGCGGGGTCGCGATCGAGTTTCCCACCCACCCGATCCAGGAGACCGGCAAGCGCCCGACCGCCGCGCTCGACCGCAACCTCGCCTATCTCGGGCTCGTCGAGGTGCTGTACGGCTATCCGCTCGACGGCGTCGTGCTCACCACGGGCTGCGACAAGACCACCCCGGCGCAGCTCATGGCCGCGGCGACCGTAAACCTGCCGGCGATCGTGCTGTCGGGCGGGCCGATGCTCAACGGCTGGCACCAGGGCCAGCGCACCGGATCGGGCACGATCGTGTGGAAGTCGCGCGAACGGCTCGCCGCCGGCGAGATCGACTACGAGCAGTTCATGGAGCTCGTCGCGTCGTCGGCGCCGTCGGCCGGCCACTGCAACACGATGGGCACGGCCAGCACGATGAACTCGCTCGCCGAGGCGCTCGGCATGTCGCTGCCGGGCTGCGCGGCGATCCCGGCGCCGCACCGCGAGCGCGCCCAGATCGCCTACGAGACCGGCAAGCGGATCGTGGCGATGGTGTGGGACGACCTCAAGCCGTCCGATATCCTGACCCGCCGCGCGTTCGAGAACGCCATCGTGGTCAACTCGGCGATCGGCGGATCGACCAACGCGCCGATCCACATCAACGCGATCGCCCGCCACATCGGCGTCGAGCTCTCGATCGCCGACTGGCAGACCGTCGGCCACCGGATCCCGCTGCTGGTGAACCTCCAGCCGGCCGGCGTGTACCTCGGCGAGGAGTACCACCGCGCCGGCGGCGTCCCCGCCGTGGTGCGCGAGCTCATGGCGCACGGCCGGATTCACCAGGATGCCATGACGGTCAATGGCAAGACGATCGGCGAGAACTGCCGCGCCGCGCCGGCGCCCGATGGCGACGTGATCCGCCGGTTCGACGCGCCGCTGGTCGCCGACGCCGGCTTCCTCGTGCTGTCGGGCAACCTGTTCGACTCGGCGATCATGAAGACCAGCGTGATCTCGCGCGAGTTTCGCGAGCGCTATCTATCGAACCCCGCCGATCCGATGGCGTTCGAGGGCCGCGTGGTCGTGTTCGAAGGGCCCGAGGACTATCACCACCGGATCGACGATCCCGCGCTCGGGATCGACGAGCACACCCTCCTCGTCATCCGCGGCACCGGGCCGATCGGCTATCCCGGCGGCGCGGAGGTCGTCAACATGCAGCCGCCGGCCGCGCTGATCAAGCGAGGCATCCTGTCGCTGCCGTGCATCGGCGATGGCCGGCAATCCGGCACCTCGGGCACGCCGTCGATCCTCAACGCCTCGCCGGAGGCGGCGGCGGGCGGCGGCCTCGCGCTGCTCGAGACCGGCGACCGCGTGCGCGTCGATCTCGCCAAGGGCTGCGCCGATATCCAGATCTCGCCCGACGAGCTCGCCGCGCGCCGGGCCCGGCTCGCCGCGCGCGGCGGCTTGCCCTACCCCGAGCACCAGACGCCGTGGCAGGAGCTCTATCGCACCACGGTCGGCCAGCACGCGACCGGCGCGTGCCTCGAGCTGGCGACGCGCTATCTCGACATCGCGGTGCGCAAGGGGCCACCGCGCCACTCGCACTGAGTGGCGCTACGGGCGCCGGCAGCCGGCGGTCTGCACGTAGATCGCGTAGAGCGACGTGGTGGCGCAGATGAACAGCCGGTTGCGCTTGGGGCCGCCGAAGCACAGGTTGGCGACGACCTCGGGGACCGCGATCTTGCCGAGCAGCGTGCCATCGGGGGCGTAGCAGTGCACGCCGTCGCCCGCGCTCGTCCACAGGTTGCCGTGGACATCGACGCGGAAGCCATCGAACAGGCCCGCATCGCAGGTCGCGAACACCTCGCCGCCCGCCAGCGTGCGGCCATCGCTGGCGACCGAGAACCGGCGGATGTGGCGCGGGCCGCCCTTGGCGTGGGTCGCGCCGGTATCGGCGATGTAGAGCAGCCGCTCGTCGGGCGAGAACGCCAGGCCGTTGGGCTTGGCGAAGTCGGTGGCGACCGCGGCGCACTCCCGGGTGGCCGGGTCGTAGCGATAGACGTGCGAGGCGCCGATCTCCGACGCCGCCGCGTCGCCCTCGTAGTCCGTGTCGATGCCGTACGTCGGATCGGAGAACCAGATCGTGCCGTCGGACTTGACGATCACGTCGTTGGGCGAGTTGAGCCGCTTGCCCGAGATCCGATCGACCAGCAGGGTCCGCGAGCCGTCGAACTCGGTGCGGCTCACCCCGCGGCTCAGGTGCTCGCAGGACACCAGGCGGCCCTCGCGGTCCACGGTGTGACCGTTGGCGTGGTGGCTCGGCTGGCGGAACACCGAGACCGAGCCATCGGTCTCGTCCCACCGCAGGATCCGGTTATTCGGGATATCCGACCACACCAGATAGCGGCCAGCGGCAAAGTAGGCCGGCCCTTCGAGCCAGCGCCCGCCGGTCCACAAGGTCTCGAGCGTGGCGGTGCCCAGGGTCAGGCGGTGAAATCGTTCATCGATCACGGTGTACGGCGAGGCCATCAGGTCACCACTTTCGCGCCGCGACCATACACCAGCAGCATGAGGATGATCACCGCGCCGTAGATCACCTGGCGACCGGCCTCGGACATCTGCACGATCGAGAGCATCGACTGGAGCAGCGTCACCAGGATGACGCCCGCGATCGTGCCGAGATAGCTGCCGCGGCCCCCCAGGATGGGGGTGCCGCCCAGGACCACGGCCGCGATCGCCGGCAGGAGATACGGATCGCCCATCGCCTGGTAGGCCTTGCTCGCGTAGCCGGCGAGCAGCACCCCGGCGAACGCCGAGCAGCCGCCTGCGATCGCGAAGCACGCAACCACGACGTGGCGCACGTTGCCGCGCGACAGGTAGACCGCGCGCTCGCTGTTGCCGATCGCGTAGATCCGGCGGCCGAAGCTGGTGCGCCGAAGCACCCCCACCACCGCCGCGCCGAGCACCGCCCAGACCACGACCGCGTTGGGGATCCCCAGGACCGAGCGCTCGACGGCGACGAAGTGCATGGCCGGGGTCGCGCGGTCCTCGGGCGCGAAGCCGCCGGTGTGGATCACCATCAGGCCCTGCGCGATCGCGTTCGTGGCCAGCGTGAAGATCATCGACGGCACACGGAGGTAGGCGACGCCGAAGCCGTTGCCGATCCCGATGCCGACCCCGCACGCCACCGCGAACGGGATCGCGAGGCCGCTGGCCCAGCCGCCGCGCCCGGCCGCCGCCGTCGCCATCATGCCGCCGATCGTGACCACCCACGGGATCGAGAGATCGATGTGGCCGAGCACGACGACGAGCATGACGCCGGTAGCGACCACGCCGAGGAACGCGGCGACCTGCAGCTGTTGCAATAGATAGGCAGGTGACAGGAAGTTGCGATCGTAGAGCCCGCCCGCGACGACCAGCGCCACGATGCACCCGGCCGCCGCGACCAGCGCCTTGTCGACCCGGCCGGACCGCGCCTGCATCATCGATAGAGCTCGAGTCGCCGGGTGACCCGCAGCAGGCGGAACGAGCCCAGGCTCACCGAGACCAGCAGCACGACGCCGAGGAACAGCGGCTGCGACAGCGCGTCGATATCGAACACGAACAACAGGTCACCGATCGTGCGGAGCACGAAGGCGCCGAACAGCGTGCCGATCGCGCCGCCCGAGCCGCCGTACAGCGACGTCCCGCCCACCACGACGGCGGCGACCGAGCTCAGCGTGTAGCTGCCGCCCAGCACCGCGTTGGCCTCTCCGGAATCGGTGAGGCAGGTGAGCAGGAGCCCCGCGATCGCGGCGAACAGCCCGGCGAGCAGGTAGGCGACAAACTTCGCGCGAGCGACCGGCACCCCCGACATGTACGCGGCCTGCTCCGACGAGCCGATCGCGTACGCCGCGCGCCCCACCGCCGATCGCCGGTAGGGAACCCAGATCACCAGCACCGCGGCGGCGAGCACCAGCAGCGAGACCGGGACGAGCTCGCCGGCCGAGCCGGTGAGGAGATCGGCGAAGTCCTCGTCGATCGCGCCGCCCGGCGTGGGCCGCAGCCACAGCGCGACGCCGCCGTAGATCGCGCCGGTCGCCAAGGTCGCGATGATCGGCTGGAGCCGCCCGAACACGACGACCACGCCATTGAGCGCGCCGCACGAAACGCCGCACGCCAGCACGCCGGCGACCCCGAGCCCGACCTGCAGCGACGTGCCGGCGACCACGGCCGAGGCGAGGCAGTTCGCCAGCACGAACACGCTGCCGACCGACAGATCGAGGCCGCCGGTGACCACGGGGAAGGTCTGCGCGATCGCGACCAGCGCCAGCAGCACGCCCTTGTTGGCAGCGGTGTTGACGACGCTGGCCGACAGGCCGGCGGGGTGCTCGGTGACGAACAGCGCGAACATCGCGGCGAACAGCCCAGCGGCGATCAGCGGCCCGCGCTGCGCGGCGAGCCAGTAGCGCAGGTCCTCGCCGCGCCGCGACGCCGGGTCCGACCGGCCGGTCATGCCGGGGGCTCCGCCGCGGCGACCTCGAGGTTGTGCGCCCCGGCGACGAGGTCGTGCTCGGTGATCGCATCGCCCTCGAGCACGCGGACGATCGCGCCGTCGTACAGGACGAGCACGCGGTCGCAGCAGCCGATCAGCTCGGCGTAGTCGGTCGAGTAGAACACCACCGCCGCTCGCTCGGCCGCCAGCGCGCGCAGCAGCTGATAGATCTCCTGCTTGGTGCCGACGTCGATGCCGCGGGTCGGATCGTTCAGCAGGATGATCTGGGGCCGGGTCATCAGCCACTTGCCGATCACGACCTTCTGCTGGTTGCCGCCCGACAGCGCGGCGACCGGTCCGTCGATGCCATCGGCGCGGATCCGCAGCTGCTCGATCATCGCGTCGATCGCCGCGCGCTCGGCCGCGCGATCGATCACGCCGAACCGGCTGAGCTGGTCGATCGCCGCGAACGACAGGTTGTCGCGGACCGACATCGCCAGCATCAGCCCCTCGGTCTTGCGGTCCTCGGGGACCAGCGCGATGCCGCCGCCGGGCAGCCGGGTGCTGCGCGGGCTCGACAGCGCCACCTCGACGCCGTTCACCGCGACCGCGCCGCGCACGCCGCGCAGGGCGCCGAACAGCGCCAGCAGCAGCTCGCGCTGGCCCTGGCCATCGAGCCCGCCGAGCCCGACGACCTCGCCGGGGCGGATCTCGAAGTCGAGATCGCGCAGCCGGCCCTCCCACGACAGCTTCGTCACCTTCAGCGCCGGCGGTTCGCCGGGCACCGGGCGGGCGCGCGGCGGGAACACGCTGCTGTAGTCGCGCCCGATCATCATCTCGATGATGTCGCCGGACGGCCTGCTGCCGGCGGGGAACGTCGCGACGTGGCGGCCGTTGCGGAACACCGAGCAGTCGTCGGCGAGCTCGGCGATCTCGTTCATGCGGTGCGAGATGAACACGATGGCCATCCCGCGATCGCGGAGCCGCCGCAGCACGCCAAACACCGACGCGACGTCGGCCGCGGTGAGCGCCGAGGTCGCCTCGTCGAGCAAGAGCACCTCCGGATCGCGCACCAGCGCCTTGGCGATCTCGACCATCTGGCGGCGCGACAGCGCCAGCTCGCGCACCGGCGCCAGCGGATGGATATCCTCCGCGCCGACCCGCGCCAGCGCTTGCTCGGCGATCCGGCGCTGCGCACGCCGGTCGATCAGGCCGCACCGCGTGGGCGGGTCGGTGATGCAGAGGTTGTCGGCGACGCTGAGATCGGGCACCAGCGACAGCTCCTGGAACACGCTCGCGATCCCGGCCCGGCGCGCCGCCGCGGGACCTGCGAACGGCAGCGGGCGGCCGCCGAGCTCGAGCGTGCCGGCATCGGGCGCGACCACCCCGGCGATCACCTTGATGAGCGTCGATTTGCCCGCGCCGTTCTCGCCGAGCACGGCGTGGATCCGCCCGCGCCCGCACGCGAGCCGGGCGCCGTCCAGCGCGCGGACGCCGCCGTAGCGCTTCGAGATGCCCTCCAGGCGGAGCAGCGGCGTCATCGGCGTCATCGCCGCTCCGGCGCGCTACTGATTGCCCTCCGACTTGCCCATGATCTCCTCCGCGGAGAACCCGATCTTGCAAGCCGGGAACGAGTTGCCCACGAAGAAGCTATCGGACAGCGCCGGATAGAACTCCGACCCCTCCTTGAGATTGGGATACTCGACATACGACGCCGGCAACGCGATCGACTGGGGCAGCTTGTCGCCCTCGAGCGCGGCGATCGCCGCCTTGAGCGTCACGGCGACCTGGGCCGGCCCGGTCCCCGCCGACGAGCAGTGCAGGCCGGCGGCGGCGTGCTGCGCGCACAGCTTGCGAAACCCGTTCTCGGTCTCGCCCGAGATCGGGACCATGGGATGGTGGGCATCGAGCAGCGCCCGCACCGTGCCGGTCGAGCCGCCCTGGACGTAGATGCCGTCGAACTTCTTGTGGATCGCGATCGCGTCGGCGGTCGCCTTCTGCGCCGTGCCGTCGTCCCACTTGCCGATCACCTCGACGACGTCGAACTTCCTGCCCGACGCGTGGAGGACGCCGCGAAACCCATCGTGCCGGTCGCGATCGACCGAGTTGCCCGACGGGCCGCGGACCTCGAGGAGCTTGCCGCCATCGGCCTTGACCTCCTTGAGCAGCCACCTCGCCGCGAGCCGGCCGAGCTCGACCTGATCGACGTTGATCACGATATTGTCGACCGACTCGATCACGTTGTCGAACGACAGCAGCACCACGCCCGCCTTCTTGGCCTTCCTGGCCACCGGCGCAAACGCCGCCGGGTTGAGCGCGTTGACGATCACCGCGTCATAGCCGGCGTCGATGAAGTTCGTGGCGGCGGCGATCTGGGCCGGCAGGTCCTCGCCGGTCGAGACCACCTTGAACTCCTTGAGCTTCGGCTTCACGCCGGGCTGCTCGGCAAACGCCTTGGCCGTCTTGATCATCTGGATGCGCCAGGTGTTGCCGATGAAGCCATTGGCCAGCGCGATCCGGTAAGGCCCCGCTCGCTTCTTCCACTGATAGAACTTGACGTCCTTGCCCCATGGCTTGAAGCACTCGGCGTCGGCGCCCGGCCCCGGCACCACGCTCGGACCCTCGGCGCGGGCGGTCGCGGTGCACAGCGCCGTGATCAGCAGACTCCCGGCGATCGAGCGGACCCGGCGATTGACACGAAGGCAATACATCGCGATTCCCTTTCGCTGTGACCCGGCCGCCCTGGCCGCTATTCGAGTGAACCGCGTGAATGGTAGAACGGCAAAATCACACATGTCAATCCGTCCTGGGTATTTCGAGAAACGCTCTCTCGGTCCGGAGCGGCGGCACGCGTGACCGGCGAACTCCCAAGGTCCCCTCGGCTGAAGACGTGTAGAACAAAGCCTGGAAACGTCTCCAGAAGGCGTTGAGGTTGACCTCGACGTTGTCTCCAAGGCGTTGCGGTTGACGGCGACGTACGGAGACTCCACCGTCGACCTTGTACCTTGACATCATCGCAATCGTCGCATCCTCGTCGAGGTCAAGGCTCACTCAACCTCGACCAGAGCGGGTGCGCGCATGAGAGGCACAACTTCGCTCCTGGCTTATCGATTCATGCGCAACGGCGATATTGCCGCATCGCGACAACCACCCGCTCGCTTCATGCTGACCTGCTCGTTCGTCGTCGCGCGCACCCTGCCTCGACGATCGACGTGCGATTTCAGCCACGCGGCCGGCGCGCGGCTGGACCGATCCGCGAGGTGCGCCCGGGGCTCCATCCAGCGCGGGTCGATGCCACGCGATCGGCCCGGTCGCGCCACGGCGCACGCGAGATCCGCAGCGCGTCGGTTTGACGCACCGGGCGGCACGGGGCGATCGCCCGATCGTGCAGCCGCCCTGCGAGAAAACCGGAAATCTTCAGCCGGGACGGTGCCTGCCGCCATCACCGGCACCAATGCTCGCAAGTACGAATAGCTCTCCGTGAGGAGATGATGCTAGTGTGCCGCGAGGCCGCTTGCTGGTTTCGGGGGATGTAAGTCAATGAAGGGACAAAATCCTACCTCTCTCGGGGGGTTCAGGAATCCAGGGACGCCCGTGCGGGCGTCTCAGCCGGCGAAAGCAACCGCTCCGGGTGCGGTCGCGGAGATCGTCACGCCGAGCATGATGCTGGAGGTGCCCGAGCCGGCGCCCGAGGCCACCGCCGCATCCACGCTGCCCAAGCCCGGAGATCGGATCGGGCAGTACGAGGTCATCCGAGAGCTCGGCCAGGGCGGCATGGGCGCGGTCTACGCAGCCCGCGATACCAAGCTCGGCCGCAAGGTCGCGCTCAAGGTGCTCAACAGCAACGATCAGCCGGAGCTGACGGCGCGGTTCATCATCGAGGCCAAGGCGACGGCGCGCTGCAGCCACGAGAACATCGTGGTCATCCACGAGGTCGGCGAGCACGACGGCAACCCGTTCATGGTGCTCGAGTACCTGCAGGGCGCGCCGCTGACCCAGCTGATCCAGGATGGCCGCAAGCTCGCGCCCGGCCAGGTCGTCGAGCTCATGGTGCCGGTCGTCCGCGCGCTGTCCGTCGCGCACGCCCACAACATCGTCCACCGCGACCTCAAGCCCGACAACATCTTCGTGACCGACGCCGGCGTCATCAAGGTGCTCGACTTCGGGATCGCCAAGCTCGCGCAGGGCGGCGACGAAGAGGCCGTCGCCCTCGCCCGCAACGCGGCCACCAGCCCCGAGCCGAACGCCCGCGGCAATCACGCGCTGACCCGGCTCGGCACCCTCATGGGCACCTTGCCCTACATGTCGCCTGAACAGTGGGGCGCCTCCGGTGGTGTCGTCGATCATCGTACCGATCTCTGGGCCGTCGGCATCATCCTGTTCGAGATGGTCGCCGGGCATCATCCGCTCGCGCCGCGCCAGGGCTGGGATCTCATGGTCACGGGCGTGCTCCAGGAGCCGATGCCCGGCGTGCGCACCGCCTGCGCCGAGATCCCCGACGAGCTCGCCGATATCATCGACCGCTGTCTGATCAAGGCCCCCGATCGGCGCATGAGCTCGGCGCGCGAGCTGCTCGACGCGCTCGAGCCGCTGCTCCCCGGCCGGTTCGTGCGGCGGCTGCGCTCCGACGAGAGCCCCTACGCCGGCCTCAACTCGTTCCAGGAATCCGACGCCCACCGGTTCTTCGGCCGGCAGCGCGAGGTCGCCGCCGCGGTGATCCGGCTGCGCGACGCGCCGCTGCTCGGCATCGTCGGCCCCTCCGGCGTGGGTAAGTCGTCGTTCGTCCGCGCCGGCATCGTGCCCGCGCTCAAGGTCTCGGGCGAGCACTGGTCGACCTTCGTCGTGCGGCCGGGCCGCTCGCCGATGGCCGCGCTCGCCTACGCGCTCACGCCGATGCTGAGCACGACCACCACGACCAGCCCCGGCGTCGCCACCAGCCCGGGCGCGATCCCCTCGACCGGGGCCCACAGCGTCGCCGGCGACCTCACGCAGCAGCACGCGCTGATCGAGCGACTCTACGCCGAGCCCGGCTACCTCGGCGCGGCGCTGCGCAACCGGGCGCGCGCCCGCAACACGCACATCCTGCTGTTCGTCGACCAGTTCGAGGAGCTCTACACCCAGACGATCGACGCGCGCGAGCGGCTCGCGTTTGCCGCGTGCCTGGCGGGCGTGTGCGACGACGTCACCACGCCGCTCCGGCTGGTGCTCTCGCTGCGCTCGGACTTCCTCGACAACGTCGCCGAGGCGCCCGGCCTCATGGCCGAGCTCACCCACGGCCTGTTCTTCCTCACGCCGCCCAACCGCGACGGCCTGCGCGAAGCGCTGAGCCAGCCCGCCGAGATGGCAGGCTACCAGTTCGAAGACCCCCGGATGATCGAGTCCATGCTCGATCACCTCGAGCACACGCCGGGCGCGCTGCCGCTACTTCAGTTTGCCGCCAGCCAGCTCTGGGAGACCCGCGATCGCAATCGCCGGCTGCTCACCGCGCAGAGCTACCACAAGATCGGCGGCATCGCCGGCGCGCTCGCCAGCCACGCCGACGCCGTGGTCGCCGAGCTCACGCAGCGCGAGCAGACGCTCACGCGCGCGCTGTTCCTGCGCCTGGTCACGCCCGAGCGTACCCGCGCGATCGTCTCGGTGTCCGAGCTCTACGAGCTGTCGCGCGATCACGACGAGGTCCAGCGCGTCGTCGACCGCCTCGTGCGCTCGCGCCTCCTGGTCGGCCAGACCACCGCCGGCGCGGCCGGCGGCACCGTCGAGATCGTCCACGAGTCGCTGGTCCACTGCTGGCCGCTGCTGCGGCGCTGGCTCGACGAGACCCAGGAAGACGTGGTGTTCCTCGAGCAGCTGCGCAACGCCGCCAAGCAATGGCAGGCGCGCGGCTACGCCAAGGATCTGTTGTGGCGCGGCGAGGCCATGCAAGAGGCCAAGCACTGGCACAGCCGCTACCGCGGCGAGCTGCCCGACCTCCAGCGCGCGTACCTCGAGGCGGTGTTCTTGCTGTCGGTCCGGGTCACGCGCCGCAAGCGTCTGGCGGTGATCGGCGCGATGGGCTTCATGTCGCTGCTCGTCGTCGCCGCCGGCGTGGCGCTCTACCTGATCCGCGACGCGCAGCGCGAGGCGACCGACCAGGCGCGCCGCGTCGCGCAGCAACTCGCCTTGACCCAGGCCGCCGAGAAGGCCGCCAAGGCGGCGGGCGCCACGGCGATCACCGAGCGCGAGAAGGCGATCGCGGCCAGCAAGAGCCTGGCGAGCAAGAACGCCGATCTCGTCGCGGCGATCGAGGAGGCCAAGCGCGCGCAGCAAGCCGCCGAGCTGGCGCAGCAGGAGGCCGAGGTCGCCCGCGTGCGCGCGGAGCAATCCAAGCGCCAGGAGCGCCGCAGCCGGCATCGCGCCACCGAAGCGGCCGCCGCGGCGGAGGCCGCCGCCGCCGAAGCCCGGCGCGCCGGAGAGCGGCTCGCCGCCCTGCTCGCCGAGGAGAAGAAGCGGGTCGACGAGCTCGAAGCGCAGACCCGCGGCGTCAAGATCATTCCGGACGTCGCGGTCCGCGATCGCTGACCATCGCCGCACGGCACATCGCCCGAGGGGAGTACACGTGAAGCTTGCCAGGATCTCGATCTTCGTTGGCGTGATCACCTGCGTCCTCGTCGCCACGAGCGCGCCGCTGCGTGCGCAGGTGACCGAGGCGCCCAACATCGCCGGAAGCGACAACATGCCGTGGAACCGCGGCGTCACGGTGGAGACCCGGATCGCCGCGCGCGAGCTGTTCCTCGAGGGCAACCGGCTGTTCAAGATCCCGCTGTTCTCCCAGGCGGTCGAGAAATACACCCAGGCGATCGCGCAGTGGAAACACCCCGCCTTCTACTTCAACCTGGCGCTCGCCGAGATCAACCTCGGCCAGTACCTCGAAGCGCGCGAGGACCTCGAGGAGTCCCTCAAATCGGGCGAGCAGCCGCTCCGCGCCGATCGGTTCGCCGAGGCGCAGAAGCAGCTCGTCGAGGTGAAGCGCCACCTCGGCCGGATCCACGTCAGCTGCCCGACCCCAGGCGCCGAGGTCACGCTCGACGGCGCGGTGCTCTTCGTCGGCCCGGGCGAGCGCGAGGTCTGGCTCAAGGCCCAGGCGCACGAGGTCATCGCGAAGAAGCAGGCGTACGGCACCCAGTCCAAGCACGTGACCGTCGTGCCGGGCGCGCGGGAGACCGTCGATCTGACCCTCAACAAGCTGATCGAGGACCGGCCGTGGGCCGCCTGGAAGCCCTGGGCGATCGTCGGCGCGGGCGTCGGCCTCGCCGCCGCGGGCGGCATCCTCCAGTCGTTCTCGGCTCGCAACTTCGACGCCTATGACGCCACGTTCTCGAAGCTGGACTGCGCGGCGGCGGGCTGTACGACGGAACAGATCGGCCCCCATCTGAACGACAAGCTGAACCGCGCCAAGCTCGAACGCAACCTCGCCTTCGGCGGCTACGCCGCGGGCGGCCTGGCGATCGCCGGCGGCGTCGTGCTGCTCTACATCAACCGGCCCCACCTGACGGAACAAGAAGACGCGACGCGGAATTCCACCGATATTGCCATCGTCCCCATGGTGTCTGGGGACACGCTCGGGATGACGGTGATGATCAGCCACTAGCGGGAGGACGGCGATGCAACGATCTACAGGCCCACGGGCCACGCGGGCCGCGCGCCCCCATTACCTCTCGGTTCGCGTCTGGGCAGGTTCCATCGCAGCTGCCGTGATCGCCACGGTGGCCGTGATGAGCGGCTCGTGCACCCTGGACACCAAGACCAACTTCTGCGAGCGCTTCGGCATCCGCTGCAAGGAGGGCCAGGAGTGCGCGGCCGACCAGGCGATCTGCATCAACATCGGCGGCTGCGGCGACGGCATCCAGCAGCCAGGCGAGCAATGCGACGACGGCAACGTCGTCGATGGCGACATGCAAGACGGCGTGTTCGTCGCCGACGGCTGCAGCCATGACTGCCAGTCCAACCAGGAGTGCGGCAACGGCATCGTCGACACCGGCGAGGCCTGCGACCACGGCAAGCTCAACGGTACGATCGAGGACACCTGCGACCTCAACTGCCACCTCGTCAGCCTGGTGTGCGGCAACGGCATCGTCGACCAGGACAAGGGCGAGCAATGCGACCCCGGGGCCATGGACTCGCGCGACTGCAACTCCAAGCTCGCCGACCAGGTCTCTCCGGGCCTGGGCTGCAAAGCCCCCAAGTGCGGCGACGGCTACACCAACCTGGCAGCAGGCGAGAAGTGCGACTCGGGCATGGTCAACACGGCGACGTGCAACGGCCCGCTCTGCACGATCCCGGCCTGCGGCGACAGCTTCACCAACCGGGCCGCCGGCGAGGAGTGCGATACGGGTCCCGACGACACCACCGCCTGCAACGGCGGCAGCGCCGGCAGCAAGAGCTGTCACCTCGCGAGCTGCGGCGACGGCTACATCAACATCCACTTCATCCCGAGCGGCGGTAGCAAGGGCGAGGAGTGCGACAACGCGGGCGGCGGCGACACCGTGGATTGCAACGGCAACAACAACAGCGACAACGGCCCCGGCAGCTGCCGGAAGCCGACCTGCGGCGACGGCTACACGAACAAGGCTGCGAACGAGCAGTGCGACGTCCTGGGCGGCGGCGATTCGGCCGAGTGCAACGGCAAGAACGCCCTCGCGATGGCCTGTCGACGCAGCGCCTGCGGCGACGGCTACATCAACCCCGTAGCCGGCGAACAATGCGACAGCTCCGGCGGCGCCGACACGACGACCTGCAACGGAGCTGCGGCCATCGTCACGGGGGCGAGCTGCCGCACCTCGATCTGCGGCGACGGCTACACCAACCACCTGGCGCTCGAGCAATGCGATGATGGGGCGGCGGACTCGCCCACCTGCAACGGCAACCGGGCGAACTCGGTGAGCTGTCACACGAGCATCTGTGGCGACGCCCACGTCAACACAGCCGCCGGTGAGCAATGTGACGTGCAAGGCGGCGCAGACACCAAGGCGTGCAACGGCGCCGGCGCGCTCGCCGTCAGCTGCCACAATACGAGCTGTGGCGACAACTATGTCAACCCCATGGCCGAGCAGTGCGATGCCACGGACGGCACCGACACCGACACCTGCAACGGCAACGGCGCTGGCACCGTCAGCTGTCACACCTCGAGCTGCGGTGACGGATACATCAACACAGAGGCCCACGAGGTGTGCGACACGAAGGGCGGAGGCGACACCAGCAACTGCAACGGCAAAGGCGCCGGTCCGAAGAGCTGCCTACCGTCAACCTGTGGCGACGGATACATCAATGGCGCGGCCACCGAGCAGTGTGACACAGGCGACGGCCTCGACAGCATCACCTGCAACGGCAACCAGGCGGGCTCGGTCAGCTGCCATCTCGCTACCTGCGGCGACAAATACGTCAACGCTGCAGCACAGGAGGCCTGCGACGTCGGCGCGAAAGATGGAGCGCTACCGGATGGGACCGTCTGCAACGGAGGCAATAGTCCCGATGATGTACAATGCAAGTTCTCTACCTGCGGCGATAGCTACGTCAACAAGGTAGCCAAGGAAGAGTGCGATTTCGGCGGTAATGACACAAACACGTGCAACGGGAAAGACGCGGGAGCGGTCGCCTGTCACGCGAGCCAGTGCGGCGATGGCTACGTCAACACGGCTGACGGCGAGGACTGCGAAAGCGACGCCAATTGCAGCACTGGCAAGCAGTGCCACAGTTGCAAATGCAGCTGATCTGCCGATCGCCCGCTCACTCGCTACCGTAGCTATGCCGATGCTCACTGGATTCTACAGATAAGCTGTGTGCCCGTGCGTGCGAAAACGAGGCACGCGAACCCGTTCCGACCGCTCCGCGATGAACCGCTGCTGTTGTGCCACCGACGCTCGTGGTGTGAAGCACTGTTGCCGCGTAGCAGCGGACACTACCGAGCGTGCCCCAGGCGTAGCCAGCGCTCGCCATGGAGCCCGTTTTTTTTGCGAGAATGCCGCGAAGATCGTTGCAGCAGGATACCACTTCGCTGACTATCACTGCGTATGCGAGCCCTTCTCATCGCGACAATTCTGGCGGGGTGTAACGATGGCACTCACTCAGCAATCGATGCCACGGCAGCGATTGACGCGGCGATGCCGATCGATGCCGTTCCTGATTCCGCCCCGGATGCCACCCTGCCAGATTGCTCGACCTATTGCGCTGCGATCCAGGCCAACTGCACAGGCACGAACGCGCAGTACGCCGACGCGACGGCTTGCATGACCGCCTGCGCCGCATTCCCCCCAGGGTCGCTCGCAGATACATCCGGCAACACCCTCGGGTGCCGAGCGGTTTACGCCGGAACACTGTCGGTGACCGACCCCGTCGTCAACTGCCCTCACGCGGGCCCCGCGGGCGATATCATCAGCGCCAACCCTGGTTTTTGCAGCGGTGGCAACATCTGCACGACCTTTTGCGCGGTCGCGATTCAGGGATGCGGCTCGCAAGACTCCCCTCTGCCGGGAGATCCAACGGATTCCCGGGGAAATCCGTTATATCGCTATCGGAACATGACCGTCTGCGCAGCCACCTGCGCAGACTTCGACACAACACACCCGTACAGCACGACATCAGTAGGCGATTCGCTCGCCTGCCGTCTCAACGAGGCGGTCCGGGCGACGGTCTCCGTCACGCCGGACGCGATCACGCACTGTCCCGCGACCGCGCCCGTTCCGAAGAATTCATGCGCTGGCGCAGCGACGCCGTGACCGCCATTGTACCGACTCGCGCTGTTGCGCTCGACGCGGCGGATCGACTCGGTGCAATGCGCTTGCGTGCCGCCTGAACGAAGCCGTCAATGCGGCAGTCTCCGTGCCGGATGAGATAACGCACTGTCTCGCGACGTCGACCAGGGAGACGAATGCATGCGCAGGCACAGCGACGCCGTGACGCCGGCAATCCTGAGGCGCCACCACAGGTCGACCATCGCAATACCAACATCTGGCCCAATGCATCGAGCTCTGTCCCAGGTTGGATTTGACTCATCCGCACAGCACTTCCTCCGTGGGCATCGGCAATCGGTTAAGAAGCCAAGATTTCGATCGCGACGAGGCCACGCGACGTCGTGCCCGTCGAGATCGGGCGGCCACGCGCGAGCGGGTCCGGCCGGTCCAGCCTCGTCGTGGGCGCCAGCCGCGCCTCCCGTCCTCGACAGCGCCGACGCTGGGCAACCCCGCGGAACGAGCTCGTTTCATAACCGATCGCCGCCGATGCCTCCGTGGGCACCTCGTTCGCATGCCGCCTGAACGAGCCGTCCGCGCGACGGTTTCCATCACGGACGCGGTCATGCACTGCTCCCAGACGACGATGCCTGGCCGACGACACAATCATGCGGGCCCTCAAGCCGTACACGCCCGCTGAGCTCCTCATCATGGAGGAGGTTCGGCGAGGTTGACCCCGAGCAGGTCGAACGCAACGAGCCTCGACGCTACCTCAGATGCACCTGCACGAGGTATTGCAGGTCTTTCCAGTGTTACAATCAGCATTTGAATCGCACTCCTCGCCGTCTGCCCTGTTGATGTAGCCGTCGCCGCACCTGCTCGTGTGGCAGGCGACGGATCCCGCGTTATTCCCGTTGCAAATGCTTGTGTCTCTACCGGCCTCATCGCACTCTTCCTTGGCTGCCTTGTTGATGTAGCCGTCCCCGCAGATGGAGAGCTTGCATCGCACGTCGACGGGACTCCCTCCACCGTTGCACACGGTGCCACCTGGCATGGCGGCATCGTTCACGCCAACGTCACAGGACTCCCCCGCAGCAGCGTTGATATAACCATCGCCGCAGCTGGCTACCTGACAGCTCTTGGGGCCTGCGCTGTTGCCATTACACGCCATCGTGTCGGTGCCTCCGAGCACGTCGCACGCCTCCCCGGCTACGGTGTTGGTGTAACCGTCGCCGCAGGTGGGCAGCTTGCAGCGCACCACGCCGGCGGCCTTGCCGTTGCACGTGGCCGAGTCGACGCCGTTTACAGTGTCGCAGCCCTCCCCCGCGGCCGCATTCACATATCCGTCACCACAGGTAGGCGGCCTGCATTTGTTGCCACCTGCGCTGCTACCATTGCACGCGGCGGTATCAGCATCTCCGCCATCGCAGACTTCCGACGTCATCGGGTTGAGGTAGGCATCGCCACACCGGGCCGCACGGCAGGCCTGCGGCCCCGCCGCGCGACCATTGCGTGTTAGCGCTCACCTGAAGCCGCGGAATTCTGGACTGGCCGCAGCTTGAGATCCGGGTAGAGCCGATCGCGGACCAGCCCCTGGTAATGCTCGATCGGTAGGGTCAGATGCTGGTGGGCGGCCG